>OFHG01000007.1_pt1 | contig 115915 bp, 105 predicted proteins | sample 1521931 | NCBI WGS metagenome assembly OFHG01 (sample SAMEA2468438, study PRJEB22500) | soil metagenome | biome: Glassland; feature: Farmland; material: Clay | place: Australia | collected 2013-01-31 | depth 0.55 m
CTTGCCCAAACTGACGCCCATCGCCTCGGCCAACGCGCGCTGGGTCAACTCCGGGTTGTCCTGGAGCAGCTTGAGCAGGCGGTAATGGGTGGTTTCGTCAAGCATTTGTATGTTCAGACGATGAACAGAATGAGCGTATTTAACGTTCAACAGATGAACATGTCAAGGTAACTTACTGAAGAATTGCAAAAAAAGCCCCGGCTCGATAGACAAAGCTGCACACCGCAGCCTCGTTATCCGACAGAGGCATACTAGGCCAGAAACAGATCCAGGCCATTAGCGCGCACATCGCAGACAATTTCGTCCGCGATGTCGCTCCTAAGCTCCTGTTTCCAGCTGTGCTCCACTGCACGTGATTTGAACACGGCATAGGGATCGTCGATGTGGCGTTCATGGCAATGCTGGAGGAACTCCTGCGTCTGCTGCGCGAAATCCACCCCCAACCTATCGAACAACAGCCTGACCTCCTTCATCGCGTCGTTCATCAGGTCACTGTACCGAATCAAATGCATACGGTCGCACCGATGCGACAACTCCACATGCTGCTTGGTAATCGCCAGCCAGTCGTCGAATCCCCAATATTCCTCGTCGGCAGTCTTGCGGCATGCACCGCTACGCCAATCCGTATCGACGGAGCATCCTTTTTTGTTGAATTCGCGGTCAGATTTCATCCATGAATTGATCACGGCGCAGGGATGGCGGATTATCGAAACCACACTTAGGTTGTCAATGGCAGCCAGATAAGTCGATAACAAGTGGTGATGTCTAGTCGTCTTTACGACAAGAACCTTCGATTGTGCATCCTTCGCAAATACTGGGTAATACCCCTTGGCCCTATTTTCCTTCTGCAAGATAAAGTCATCATCCGTCTGGTAGACGTTACATAGAAATTGTTCGATTGCCTCTTTCGATGAGTGCGTGTCGATGCAGTTTTTGAAGCGGTAGGCGAATAACGGCTCCATACGAAACGCGACCGACGGGACGCTGTCGAATATTTGCCCGAGCCAGCTCGTTCCCGAACGCGGCATACCGCATAACACAACGACTTTCTCAAACATCAAACACCCTTCTCAATCAACACATCAAACCTGTAGTGTGATGTATAAAGTTCGATATTCTGCTGAAAAACCGTGACGCGGCAACTTGAATTCTTACAGAGCCACTTGAAGACATCCCGATGACACCAATGCCCGATATTCTTTCCCGGACTCAGAATACTCTCAAAATAGTAGAACCGACGCTCCTCGGTATCGAAGAAATGCCATTTCCTTTCCTCATCCAGCACACCTCCGACGAACAATTTTCCATTAGGTGGAAGTAGCGTCAACAACCGTTCGATGAGCTGCTTTGCAGCATTGAGATTAAAATGCTGAATCACCTCATACAGGTAAATTTTGTCGTATACCACACCGACATCAAATGTCAACACATCACCTTGAAAGTATCGGATATTGTCCGCAAGGCAATTTCGCGTCGCCACCTCACACAGTTCCGGCGTCAGCTCAATGCCGTCCACCGAACGTACAGACCCTGCGATTTCTCGCGTAAGAAGTCCGTTGCCGCAACCGACGTCCAGAACGGCATCCGTCGAGGTAAGTCCCAGTCCGATTTTGATAGCGTCAACAATGAGCTGCAGTTGCCCTGCATCCACGCTCTTGCCATTGACAGTCTTGCCCACTTGCCAATAGAGGTCATCCGGATGCGATGCCCGAAAGCGACTCCTGTAATAACTGGTTACTTCACTCTTCACGACACAAATCACCATAAGTCAGCAAATCATAGTCAGCCAACATATCGATTACCTTCTCACGGCCGTTCCACATCAATACATCAATTATGGATAAGCCGGGAATAAAGCGACCTTTTCGCTGCACGTAAGGATTCAAGAGCGACTTAATAAAACGCAACCTGATGTTCTTGTTAGCAAATTCATGCTCATCAAATATCTGGTAACCGCTGTACGGATTGATATACTCTTCAGCACCAAGGACGGTCGAAATATTAAGTGCCCACTGACCGGCATGCTCAACATCAGGAAGCGACATATCCATTCTAGACGCAACATCGATTGGCGTTGATATGTCGAGATATTGACAGATTCGCATTATTGTTTTTGTAATGAAATCGTTCAGCGCTTTGTCCTGAAACGACAAGCATTCATTCACTAAACTCATCGTCTCACCGTAATGCGGCGCTTTTCTATATGCAGACAGCTTGCCTTTAATGTCTTCACGCCAGGCAGTGACGTCATTAATTTCTATATCGCTAATCTTGTCATCACGTTTGTGGCGTTGTACCGGCACCGTAATATACAACCAGTCCTTTTCCTTGTCTGGGTGAAGTATCCGGTTTCTGTTTATCCAACCCTTATCGATGTACTGAACAAGGTCGAATGAGATCCATCTGTCGACAGCATTTATGAGTTGAAAATAGCCAATATATGGAAAGAAATAGGGTTGCATGATCCCCAGGCGATTCACTTTGTCTGCCATATCCATGCACCTAGTTCAACATCTCCAACATCATCGGTTCCCGCTTGCGGCACAGCATCGAAATAGACGTCTCCGTCAGACTCATGCAATGCCCGATTACGCGGCAACATACAACACCGCAGACATGCTGCTACTTATCACGGGAAGCTCATGCATCAGACGCCACCAAGTTAATGATCATTTGCACTTGTTCATCCGTCAGATCCGGGTATATCGGTAGACAGATGATAGCGCTTGCAATTCGATCGGCTGCCTTTACATTAGCAACGTCGGCTGATGGCAGTCCCCGATACATGGGCATACTGCTGATCAGTGGGTAGAAGTAACGACGCGAATACACGCCGTTATCTCTCAATCGCTGATACAGTTCATCGCGGCTCAATGGATATTGCGGTCCGACAAGGATCGGGAAATAAGCGTAATTCGATACAACCTCGCTCGGTTTCTCCGCCATTGTGATGCCGTCGACATCTGCAAGCAGTTTCCGATATTGATCGTGGATCCGGTGTCGGCGCGCAATCGCCTCGTCCACATGCTTAAGCTGTACCAGCCCAAATGCCGCCTGCACCTCGCTCATCTTGCCGTTGATACCCGGTGCCGTAACCGTCACCTCGTCCGAAAAACCGAAATTCTTCAAAAAATCGATGCGTCTCTTGGTCTTCTCATCGGGGCAAACGATCGCACCGCCTTCAAATGTATTAAACACCTTTGTGGCATGAAAACTGAGGACGGATAAATCACCATGTCTTAGCAGTGATTCGCCTTTGTATTTCACGCCGAACGCATGAGCCGCGTCGTAAATCACCCTCAGCCCATAGGTATCCGAAATTTCCTGAATGCGCTCTACATCGCAGGGATTGCCATAGCAATGGACGGGAAGGATCGCTGTGGTGTTCGGTGTGATCGCCGGCTCAATCTTTTCCGGATCGAGATTCATAGTCACCGGATCGATGTCGACGAACACCGGCGTGATGTTGTTCCACAACAGCGAGTGCGCGGTGGCCACGAACGAATAGGGGGTGGTAATGACCTCGCCGCTGATCCGTAGCGCCTGCAGAGCGGTCACTAAAGCGATCGTGCCGTTCGTGAACAACGACAGATGTTTAACACCTAGATAAGCGCATAGCTCCTCCTCCAGCTTGTTGTGGAACGGGCCGTTGTTGGTCAAGCGCTTGCTGTCCCATATCTGTTCGAGATAGGGAATGAACTCTTCCAGGGGGGGCAGGTATGGTTGGGTGACGTAGATCTTGTCGTTCATGGCGTTGTTAGTTCATAACTCCCACGCCCGTGGCGTCGGCCAATTGGCACTGGGCTAGCTCCGGGCTCACAGAGTAACTTTAAGCAAGCGGTAACGGGTCATTTCGTCATACATTTGTATGTTCATCCTGTGAACAGGATTGGCGTATTACACGTTCAGTAGCTGAACATGTCAAGCAACCCGTTGAATTGGTTACAGGAGTGAGACTGTGTCGGCACGGTTCCCCAAGCGGCGTTATCGCCGCGGAGGCGCTACCACAGCGGGATGTTTTTAGGTAGGTGCGCCTCGGGTGCGATATTCTCCGGCGCTGGAACCGGATATCGCAGCGGAGCCGCTCCTACAGGAAGGTCCGCATACACGGTTAGAGAAACCGGGCAAACACCGGCTGGAGAGCGGACAGGTCACCAAGCCGGTTACGCACGACGTCGTAGACGATCCCGCGGTCCACTTCCAGATACTCGTGGACGAGGATGTTGCGAAATCCGATCATGCGAATCCAGCGCTGTTCGAGTTCGGCGTCGATAAAGCCGTTCTCGCGAAACAGCCGGGGAATATCACGGTCCTGTTCGACAGTACCGAGCCCCTCATCGGCGACGATATGGCATCCCATGTCAAGGGATGCCTCGATGGCAAGCTGGAGAAAACGCTCGGCGCTGCCATAGTGTTCCGGGTCGGACAAGAACTCCGGCAAGGTGTAACCGCTCGCGCGTCCAAGAATCCTGAGACACTCGCCGAATCGCTCCAGGCGCCGCCGGATGACCTCAGGTCAGACCATGAAGCAGCCTCCGTTTCATGGCTTCGCGCTGGATGCGCAGGTAAGGTTCAAAATCGAAGTACATCCGTACCACGCGCGAATAATAAGCCCCCGATCGAAACCGGGCCGGGCGAATATCAAGCAGTTGCGGCGTACCGCCTCGAACTGCATGGAGGGATCAGCACCATCCAACAGCACCAGATCGGTACGCTCAAAACCCGCCGCCACCAGTTCCGCCAGGATATCGAGCTTTTTTGCCTGTAGTTCGGCGCGTACGCCCACGAGGGCGATGTCAAAGTCGCTTGCGGGCCCCGCCTTGCCTTCGGCACGCGAACCGAACAGAAAGGCTGCATCTATGGCAGGGTATTGCCTTAGCACGGTAGCAAGCGAATCCTGCAGCTGTCTGTCGATGCACCTCATAGGGCGATATTAGCTTTACTCAGATTTCTGTTTTAAGAAAAGTTTTGCGGCCACGGCGGCTTTTCTGTAGGAGCCCGATTTGTTGCCAGGGACGGCATTATGCGGCGAGAGGACAGGAGTCCGTAGCCGCCATCGGGCGATGGTCGAACCGGAGCTATCGCCCGGCAGAGCCGGGCTCCCACGAAATGCGCCCGAGTGACCCCCTGTGGGAGCCCGATTCATCGGGCGATGGCCGAACCGGAGCTATCGCCCGGCAGAGCCGGGCTCCCACGAAATGCGCACGAGTGCCCCCTGTGGGAGCCCGATTCATCGGGCGATGGTCGAACCGGAGCTATCGCCCGGCAGAGCCGGGCTCCCACGAAATGCGCACGAGTGGCCCCCTGTGGGAGCCCGATTCATCGGGCGATGGCCGAACCGGAGCTATCGCCCGGCAGAGCCGGGCTCCCACGAAATGCGCACGAGTGGCCCCTTGTGGGAGCCCGATTCATCGGGCGATGGCCGAATCCGGAGCTATCGCCCGGCAGAGCCGGGCTCCCACGGGTTGAGGAAAAGGGAGTGGGGATTATCGCGGCGGAACTGCTTCTACCGTAGGAAGCCCCGCAAGCGGCCGATTCCCTCCGCCAACTGCGCCATGTCGGTGGTGTAGGCGAAGCGCAGGTAGCGGCCGGCCCGGTGGCTGCCAAAGTCTGCGCCGGGGGTGACGGCGACGCCGGCCTGCTCCAGCAGTTCGCGGCTGAAGGACTGGCTGTCGTCGCTGAAGCGGCTGCAGTCGGCATAGATGTAGAAGGCGCCCTGTGGGGTGATGGGTACCGCGAAGCCCAAATCGCGCAGTGCCGGCAGGAGAAAGTCGCGTCGCCGCTCCATCTCGGCACGGCGGGCCTCCAGGATGGCGATGGTCGCCGGTTCGAAGGCGGCGAGCGCGGCGTATTGGGCCGGGGTCGAGGCGGCGATGAACAGGTTTTGCACCAGTTTCTCCACGGCGCGGCGGTAACCATCCGGCACCACCAGCCAGCCGAGCCGCCAGCCGGTCATCTGAAAATATTTGGAGAAGCTGTTGATGACGAAGGCATCGTCGCTGACCTCCAGCGCGGAGGTGGCGCGCTCGCCGTAGACCAGTCCGTGATATATCTCGTCGGAAATCAGGTAGCCGCCGCGTTCATGCACAGCCGCGGCGATCGCGGCCAGTTCGTTCTGTTCGATGACGGTACCGGTGGGGTTGGAGGGAGACGCGATCACCGCCGCGGCGGTACGTTCGCTCCAGTAGCGGGCCACCCGTTCGGCGGTGAGTTGGTAGCCGCTGCCCGCCTCCACCGGCACCGCCACGGCCTCGCCGTCCAGGAAGCGGGTGAAGTGACGGTTGCAGGGGTAGCCGGGGTCGGCCAGCAGCACCTGTTCGCCCGGATTGAGCAGCACGCCCAGGGCCAGCAGCAGAGCTCCGGAGGCACCGGGCGTGACCACCACCCGTTCCGATGGTATGGCGATGCCGTAGCGCTCTGCATAGAAGGCAGCGATCGCCTCGCGCAGGGCAGGCAGCCCCAGTGCAGGGGTGTAGTGGGTCCGGCCCTCGGCCAGGGCGCGCTGGCCGGCGGCGACGATGGGTTCGGGCGTGGGGAAATCGGGCTCGCCGATCTCCATGTGGACGATGGAACGGCCCTGCGCTTCCAGTTCGCGGGCGCGGGCCAGCAGGTCCATCACCTGGAAGGCCTCGATGCCGGCCATGCGTCGGGCGATGCGGGGCTGATCAGCGGCCATCAGGCGTAACTGCAACTTTCGGTGGCAACGGTCATCGCCCGGCACAGCCGGGCTCCCACGACTGCGGATACCATCTCCCTCGTGGGAGCCCGATTTATTGCCAGGGACGACATCATGCGGCGAGAGGACAGGAGTCCGGAGCCGCCATCGGGCGATGGTTGCGTGTCGAGGCTATCGCCCGGCACAGCCGGGCTCCCACGACTGCGGGTACCATCTCCCTCGCGGGAGCCCGTGTCGAGGCTCTCGCCCGGCGCAGCCGGGCTCCCACAACTGCGGGTACCATCTCCCTCGCGGGAGCCCGTGTCGAGGCTATCGCCCGGCACAGCCGGGCTCCCACGACTGCGGGTACCATCTCCCTCGCGGGAGCCCGTGTCGAGGCTATCGCCCGGCGCAGCCGGGCTCCCACGACTTGCGGGTACCATCTCCCTCGCGGGAGCCCGTGTCGAGGCTCTCGCCCGGCGCAGCCGGGCTCCCACGACTGTGCGGGTACCACCTTCCTCGCGGGAGCCCGTGTCGAGGCTCTCGCCCGGTGCAGCCGGGCTCCCACGACTGCGGATACCATTTCCCTCGTGGGAGCCCGATTTATCGGGCGATGGTCGAATCCGAGGCTTAGACTTCTGGCGCCGCTTAGCTGCCTTTTCCAGATAGGTGCGAACGAGTTCATTCTTGGTCACAGGACGACCTCCTCGCCCGGCTTAAGATCCGGCTTGAGCAGCCAATAGTATCCGCCATGGGAACGGACCCGCCGCGAGCCGAGTTCGCGCATGCGTTGCCGCAATCCAGCGAGATAACCGGCAAAGAACCCGTCGCGATCGAACAGAACGACGCTGACAAGCCGCTCACGATAACGGTCGATACATGCATTGGTGAGTTTTTCGACAATCGAATCAAAGCATTGCTTAAGCATCGGCATCCCCGCTGATTGCACCCAAGCATAGCAATTTCGGCTGTCAGCGGTCATGCAGATCCCTGACCATATCCAGCGAGAGGTAACGGTAACCGTCGGCATCGCCGTTCAGCACCGTGAACGGGCGGTCCGGTTCGCCCCAGTGGTCGAGCACGATGGCGGCGCCGTCGAAATCGTCGGCGGCCGTGTAGCCGTTGACGGCGACGATAGTCTTCAGGCCGGCACCGCGCGAGGCCAGGATGCCGTTATGGGAATCCTCGAACGCCATGCATTGCGCCGGCAACAGCCCCATCCGCTCCATGGCGTAGCGATAGATGCAGGGGTCGGGTTTCTTGGCCGGCACCACGTCGCCGGCGGCGATCACCTCGAACCAGGTTTCCGACTCGGGATGGAGGGCATGGCGAAGCAGCGCCGTGACATTGGCGGGCGTGGTGGTGGTGGCGACGGCCAGGCGCATTCCCGCCGCGCGCGCCTCCGTTATCAGGCGCCGGACGCCGGGACGCAGGGGGATCGCACCCTCGGCCAGCATCCGCGTGTAGTGTTCGGTCTTGGAGCTGTGCAGTCCGGCGATGAAGGCATCCAGATCGCCCTCGTAGCGGAACGCGGTGTTGTAACGCTCCAGATAGTAACGGATGCGCTCCTTGCCGCCGGTGACCGCCAGCAGCTCCCCGTACAGTTCGGGCGACCAGTCCCAGTCGAGGCCGGCATCGGCAAAGGCACGATTAAAGGCCGGGCGGTGACCATCGCGCTCGGTATCGGCCAGCGTGCCGTCCACGTCGAATAGCAATGCGGCAAGATCGGTCATAGAGAATCCGTAGTGTTTCGCTCAAAGCGGCATAGTGTACCCGAGCCGGGCGCGAAGCCGCCACGGCCGGCGGCATCCCCGCTCCGCCCGGGAGGGCCGCGTGCAATGGGCCTGGCGGACGGGAATCCGTACAAGCCGCCTACCGTGCCGCAACGCCGCCTGCCGGGGCCATGGCAGCCCTCCCCAAACACTCCCGCGGTTGCAGCACCGGGGGCTTTCTGGTATTTATGCCCGCTTGTTTTTGCGCTCAGTCAGGAGACAGGCGTATGCCGACAAAGAAAGCGCCGGCCCAAAAGGCCCCGGCCACAGCAAAGAAAGCTCCGGCCGCCGCCAAGGCGGCACCGACCAAGAAAACGCCTGCGGCGAAGCGACCCGCGCCCGCGAAGAAACCCGTTGTGGCAGCGAAGCCGGCACCGGCGAAAACCAATACCGTGACCGCAACCACCAGCACGAAAAACACGACATCCATGAAAAGCAGCCCGGCAACCAAGAAGGCTCCAGCCAAATCGAAGAAGGCATCATCGGTCGAAGGCTTCGCCTCCTTCACTCCCTATCAGGAGAAGAAGGGCGAGGAGTATATGAGCGCACCGATGAAGGACCACTTCCGCGACATCCTGCGGGCGTGGAAGCGCGAACTGATGGAAGAGGTGGATCGCACCGTCCATCACATGCAGGACGAGGCGGCCAATTTCCCCGACCCCAACGACCGCGCCACTCAGGAGTCGGAATTCACCATGGAATTGCGCACCCGCGACCGCGAGCGCAAGCTGATCAAGAAGATCGACGAGGCGATGGACAATATCGACAAGGACGAATACGGCTACTGTGAATCCTGCGGTGTCGAGATCGGCATCCGCCGCCTGGAGGCCCGGCCGACGGCCGCTCTGTGCATCGACTGCAAAACGCTGGATGAAATCCGCGAAAAGCAGATGGGATGATCGTCTGGGGCAACCAGCGCCAAGAAGGGGCCATAGGCCCCTTCTTGGTTTTGTAGCCCCGCTTTACTCACGCCGCCGGTGCGGGCGACTTGCGCTGCTCCAACTCCACCTTTTCCCCGCGCCCCAGGCGATCCGGTTGCACCCGCAAGTTGTTGTCTTCGGCGAATTTCAGGATAAAGCGGTAGGCGTCGGGGTTTTGCTGCTCCAGGACGCACGCGACCATCAGGCACTTTTCGCCGTTGAACATACACGGCTGGACGTCACGCGCGTAGCGCAAACGGCGATCGGCGCCGAAGGTTGCCAGCGTGGTCGCGATACGCTCGATCCAATCGCTCGGCCGGAACTTACGACCGTCCGCGCGCACGCTTTCGATGACAATGCGTTCCTCGTCATCAGACATGTCCATGGCTGTCTCTCACTCAAAAAATGTTTAATATCAAAGAAAAGCATAGGCAAGACCCTACGATTTCGCTGCCGCTACCATAGCGCGAAACCCGTTAAAATCTCGTTTTCTTAGCCACATAATTTGCGGAGCCGCACCATGGACGTATTGGATGCCATCACCGGACGCAACGCCACTCGCGCCTTTCTCGGCAAGACAGTCGGCGACGCGCAGGTCCGAGCCATTCTCGATGCAGCGCGCTGGGCACCTTCGGGCGTCAATATCCAGCCTTGGCAGGTTGCCGTGGTGCGCGGCGCCGCCAAGGAGCGACTGGCCCAGGCCCTCATCGCGGCCCGCGCCGCGGGTCCCGCCGCCGCGGATTACCGCTACTACCCGGAGCAGTGGTTCGAACCTTACAAAGAACGGCGCAAACAGTGCGGACTGGCGCTCTATCAGGCACTGGAGATCCGGCGCGAGGACGCGGAAAAGCAGCAAGCCGCCTGGAACAGCAATTACCACTTCTTCGGCGCCCCGGTGGGGCTGTTGCTGTTTCTCGACCGCCGCCTCGGCCAGGGCGCCTGGATCGACATGGGCATGTTCGTACAGAACATCATGCTGGCCGCCCGCGGCCTGGGGCTTGCCACCTGCCCCCAGGCGTCGGTCGCCGACTACCCGCAGCTGGTGCGCGAACAGCTCGGCATCGAACCGGAGCTGGCCCTGCTCGGCGGCATCGCCCTCGGCTATGCCGACCCCGAAGCGGCGGTGAATCGCTATCGTACCGAGCGGGAGCCGGTGGATGCGTTTACGCGTTGGTACGAATAAAACAGGTACCAGGCACGGAGACGGTCCAGCCTCTCGCCCCCTGAACCCTGAACCCTGAACCCTGAACCCTGAACCCTGAACCCTGAACCCTGAACCCTGAACCCTGAACCCTGAACCCCGAACCCTGTATGTCCTACGTCGGCCGCTTCGCCCCCTCGCCCACCGGCCCGCTCCACTTCGGATCGCTGGTGGCGGCGCTGGCCAGCTGCCTGGAGGCGAGACGCCGCGGCGGCCACTGGCTGGTACGCATAGAGGATATCGACCCGCCGCGTGAGGTGGCCGGGTCCGCCGAGCTGATCCTGCGCACCCTCGATGCCTATGGATTCCAGTGGGACGGCCCGGTGCTCTACCAGAGCCGGCGCGACGACATCTACCGCGCCGCACTCGATACCCTGCTGCATCAAGGCCATGCCTACGCTTGCCGCTGCTCGCGGCGGGAGGCGATCGAGGCAGCGGCGCGGTTGGGACTGGTGCCGGGCGTCTATCCCGGCACCTGCCGCAGCGCCCGGCACGAGCCGCGCGCCGATCGGGCGATCCGCGTGATTGCCGAGGGCGAGGTGGAGTTCAATGATCGGCTGCAAGGCCGGCAACGCCAGGCGCTGGAGCGGGAGATCGGCGATTTCGTGGTGCGCCGCGCCGACGGGCAATGGGCCTACCAATTGGCCGTGGTGATCGATGATGCGGCCCAGGGCGTCACCGATATCGTGCGCGGCAGCGATCTGCTGGATTCGACCCCGCGCCAGATCCATCTGCAACACCTGTTGCGGCTGCCGACACCGACCTACCTGCACCTGCCCATCGCCGTCAACCCCGCCGGCGAGAAACTCTCCAAGCAGACCTACGCCCCGCCCCTCGACCCGCACCGCCCCATCCCTGCCCTGTGGCAGGCCCTTACCTTCCTCGGCCAGCAGCCGCCGACCGAATTGCAACAGGCCGAACCGCAGGCACTATGGGAGTGGGCTATTGCCCACTGGCAGGCAGAGCGCATCCCGACGCGCAAGAAGATCGTTGTGTAGGCCACCCGAACAACAACGAAACCAACGAAATTACCGAAGATATTCACAGATCCTCTTTTCTTGGCGGGCTTGGCGTCTTGGCGAGAGATGGGGGGCTGCTGTTTTTGGCAGGGAAAATTACAAAACTCTCGCCAAGACGCAAAGAGCGCCAAGGGTATATCCGATAAGCACCAAGATTTGATTGAAACCTTCCTCATAGGTTAGTTCTTAACGGTTTTGCCCCCTCTCCCTCCGGGAGAGGGCTAGGGTGAGGGAATACAAATATCATGTATTGCTCGTTTTACTCCCCTCACCCTGTCCCTCTCCCTGGGGGAGAGGGGACGTTCATCTACACATACTGCTTAAGAACTAACTTATGAATCCTTCCTATATCGGCATGTTTGGCCGTTTCTTATCGTTAGTACCGTATCTCTCCGGCAGCATGGTCCAGTGTTACCTTTCGTAACAGATGCTGGTAAGCTCTGGCGATGGCATTTACCACTCAAAACGAACGGCTGCTGGATCGGGTGGTCCTGCTGTTCCTGTTTGCGCTGTTTCTGCTGCTGTCGCCGCTGGTCGACTGGTGGGCGGCGGACGACAGCGTGTGGTTTGCCCCCTATCTGATCTGGCTGCTGCTGATCGGGGCGATGTACTGGCTGCAGCGACGGCGCAAGGCGCACCATGACGTTTGACCTGTGGCAACTGTTCGCCGCCGGGGTCAGCTATCTGCTGCTGCTGTTTCTCATCGCCTACGCCGCGGAACGCGGCTGGATCCCGCAGCGGCTGGCGCGCCATCCGCTCACCTACACCCTGTCGCTGGGCGTCTATGCCACCACTTGGAGCTTCTACGGCAGCGTCGGCTTCGCCCAGACCCAGGGCTACAACTTCCTCACCATCTATCTCGGCGTCACCCTCGCCTTCCTGCTGACGCCGGTGCTGTTGCAGCCGATCCTGCGGCTGACGCGGGAGTACCAATTGGCCTCGCTGGCCGACCTGTTCGCCTTCCGTTATCAGAGCCAGATGGCGGGTGTGCTGGTGACGCTGTTCATGCTGGCCGGGCTGCTCCCCTACCTGGCGTTGCAGGTGCGCGCGGTTACCGAATCGCTGCAGGTGCTGACCCAGGAGAGCACGCCGCGACTGCTGCTGGCACTGGGCTTCTGCCTCACCCTGATCGCCTTCGCCGTGCTGTTCGGCGCCCGCCACACCTCGGCGCGCGAGAAGCACGAGGGGCTGGTGGTGGCCATCGCTTTCGAATCGCTGTTCAAGCTGACGGTGCTGCTGGCGGTGGGGCTGTTCGCGGTGTTCAACATCTTCGGCGGCGTCGGCCACATGGAGAACTGGCTCGCCGCCCACCCCGAGGCGCTGCAGCACCTCTACCAGCCGGTGCGCGAGGGGCCGTGGACGACGCTGCTGCTGCTGGCCTTCTCCGCCGCCTTCCTGCTGCCGCGCCAGTTCCACATGACATTCACCGAAAACCTGGAGCCGCGCTCCCTGTCGGTCGCCGCCTGGGCCTTCCCGCTGTTCCTGCTGCTGCTCAACATCGCCATCCCGCCGATCCTGTGGGCCGGCATCAAGATCGCGCCGCCGATGTCGGCGGACTACTACGTGCTTGGCATCACCCTGCACGGCGGCTCGCGTCTGCTGCCGGTGCTTACCTTCGTCGGCGGCGTCTCCGCCGCCAGCGCCATGATGATCGTCACCACCCTGGCGCTCGCCTCCATGTGCATGAACCATCTGGTGCTGCCGGCCAGCTTCCCGCCGCGGCTGTCGCCCCAGACCAACATCTATCGGTGGCTGCTGTGGGGCCGGCGGGTGGTCATCGCCGTCATCATCCTGGCCGGCTACGGCTTTTACCTGCTGCTGCAATACAACCAGGGACTGGTGCAGCTGGGGCTGATCTCCTTCGTCGCGGTGGCCCAGTTCCTGCCTGGGGTGGTGGGCCTGCTCTATTGGCGCCGCGCCACCCGCGCCGGCTTCATCGCCGGCCTGCTGGGCGGCGCACTGGTGTGGGCGGTGACCTTGGTGCTGCCGCTGCTGGAGCGCTCCGGCATGCTGGCGGACGCCTTCCGCGGGGTCGCCGCCCTTGGCCGCTATCACGGCGATCCGTGGAGCCACGCCACCTTCTGGACCCTGGCGGTCAACAGCCTGCTGTTCGCGACGGTCTCCCTGGTGAGCCGCCCCAGCGAGGCGGAACAGGAGGCGGCCCACGCCTGCTGCCGCGAGAGCCTGGAGCCGCCGCGCGGGGTGCCGTTGGCGGCCTCGCCGGGCCAGTTCGAGGAACAGTTGGCGCTGGTGATCGGCGCGGAGATGGCGCAGCACGAGGTGCGGCAGGCCCTGGCCGATCTCGGCCTTGACACAGACGAGCTGCGGCAGGACGAGCTGCGCCGGCTGCGCCAGCGCATCGAGCGCAACCTCTCCGGCCTGGTGGGACCGCTGCTGGCGCGGATGATCGTCGACGAGCGCTTGCAGATGGACTCCACCGCGCGCACCGCCGTGGCCGCCAGCGTGCGCTTCGTCGAGCAGCGGCTGGAGGAGTCGCGCTCGCGGCTGCGCGGCCTGGCGGCGGAGCTGGACAACCTGCGCCGCTACCATCGCCAGGTGCTGCTCGACCTGCCGCTGGGGGTCTGCGCGGTCGGACCCGACATGGAGGTGATCAGCTGGAACCAGGCGATGGCCTTCCTCTCCGGCCTGGAGGATTACCAGGCCGTCGGCCGGCCGCTGCGCGAGTTGCCGGAGCCGTGGTCCGGCCTGCTGGGCGGATTCCTGCGCACCCAGGACCGTCACCTGCGCAAGGTGAAGGTGAACGGCGACGGCCGCATCCGGGTGTTCAATCTGCACAAGGCGGCGATCGAGGATCCGGCCGGCCGCGCCTCCCCCTCCTCCGGCAACGGCGGCACCGTAATTCTGATCGAGGACCTGACCGACATGCACATGCTGGAGTCGGAGCTGGCCCACAGCGAGCGGCTCGCCTCCATCGGCCGCCTCGCCGCCGGCGTCGCCCACGAGATCGGCAATCCGGTCACCGGCATCGCCTGCCTGGCGCAGAATGTGCTGACCGAGGCGAGCGACCCCGAGTTCGTGCGCGACAGCATCGAACAGATGCTGGAGCAGACCCGCCGCATCTCCAACATCGTCCACTCCCTGGTGAGCTTCAGCCACAGCGGCACCGCCGTGGATCAGCCACTCAGCACCTTCAACGTACGCCAGTGCGTCGACGACGCGATGCGGTTGGTGCGGCTGTCGCACGCCGGCAAGCAGATCGAGTTTTTCAACCAGTGCCCGCCCGAGGCGGCGATACGGGGCGAACGGCAGCGCATGATTCAGGTGTTCGTCAATCTGCTCTCCAACGCCTGCGACGCCTCGCATCCGGGTGACCGTATCCAGGTGTCGGGGCGCACCGACGGCGATTTCATCGAGGTGGTGGTACGCGACTACGGCGACGGCATTCCCGAGGAGTTGCAGGACCACGTATTCGAGCCCTTCTTTACCACCAAGCAACCCGGCGAAGGCACCGGCCTGGGCCTGCCCATGGTCTACAACATCGTCGCCGAACATGCCGGGACGGTAGTGCTGCGCAGCCGCGAGGGCGAAGGCACCTCGGTGATCCTGCGGGTGCCGGCGGTGGCGGTGCCGCGGATCGAGGCCGGGGGCTAGCGAGTTTTTTTGTGGGAGCCAGACTGTGCCGGGCGATGGCCTCGCTCTCAATCGCCCGATGAATCGGGCTCCCACGGAGGCCGGGGCTGGCAAGTTTTTTGTGGGAGCCAGGCTGTGCCGGGCGACGGAGCTGCCGGGCATCGCCCGATGTATCGGGCTCCCACGGAGGGCTCCCGCGAGCGTATTGGCAATATCACTGAGCGACGCAAAGCAACACCATGACCCAAATACTCATCGTTGAAGACGAAACCGTCATCCGCACCTCACTGAGGCGCCTGCTTGAACGTCACGGCTACGAGGTGACCGAGGCCGGCGCGGTGCACGAGGCCGAGCAGCATCCACTGGCCGACTTCGACCTGATCATCACCGACCTGCGCCTGCCGGGCGAGGCGGGTACCGCCATCATCGCCAAGGCGGCGGAGGTGCCGGTGCTGGTGATGACCAGCTACGCCAGCGTGCGCTCCGCGGTGGAGTCGATGCAGATGGGCGCGGTCGACTACATCGCCAAGCCGTTCGACCACGACGAAATGCTGCTCACCGTCGAGCGGGTGCTGAAGCAGAGCGCGCTGGAGCGGCAGAATGCGACGCTCAAGCAGGAACTCTCGCGCAGCTACCCGGCCGACGGCATGATCGGCCGCTGCCCGGCGATGCTGGAGGTGTCCGAGCGGATCCGCAAGGTGGCCCCGACCGACACCACCGTGCTGATCCTGGGCGAATCGGGGACCGGCAAGGAGCTGGTGGCGCGGGCGGTGCACGAACAGAGCAACCGCCGCGACGCACCGATCATCGCCGTCAACTGCGCCGCCATCCCCTCCACCCTCATCGAGTCGGAGCTGTTCGGCCACGAAAAAGGGGCCTTCACCGGCGCTGTCGGCACCCACCGCGGTCTGGTGGAGGCGGCCGATCACGGCACCCTGTTCCTCGACGAGATCGGCGAGCTGCCGATGGAAGCGCAGGCGCGGCTGCTGCGGGTGATCCAGGAGGGCGAGATCCGCCGCGTCGGCTCGACCCAGTCGCGCAAGGTGGACGTGCGCCTGGTGGCGGCCACCCACCGCGACCTGCAACAACGGGTCAACGACGGCCTGTTCCGCAGCGACCTCTACTACCGCCTGCTCGTAATGGAGATCCGCCTGCCGCCGCTGCGCGAGCGCGGCGACGACCTGCTGGAGCTGGCCGAACAGCTGCTGGAGAAGAGCCGCCAGCGCCTCAACCGGCCGCCGATGCGCTTTAGCGCCGAGACCCTGGCCCGACTGCGCAGCCACAGCTGGCCGGGCAATGTGCGCGAACTGGAGAACGTGGTGGAACGCGCGGTGATCCTGGCCGACGGCGATCGGATCACCCCCCACCTGTTGGCTATCGACAGCGCGCGGCCGTCCGGGCAGGATACGCAGACGTCTGCCGACGCCAGCCTCTCCTTGGACGACTACATTCGCCGCTTCGTGCGCGACAACGAGGGCCAGATGAACGAGACCGAAATGGCACGTAACCTCGGCATCAGCCGCAAGACGCTGTGGGAAAAGCGCCAGCGCCTGGGAGTCCCGAGGGTTAAACAATAGTTCCGGGCTCGCGGTTTCGAGGGTGCGCGACGTGGTGGGTAGTGGGTAGTGGGTAGTGGGTAGTGGGTAGTGGGTAGTGGGTAGTGGGAATATTGAACCTTGAGCATTTAACCATCACTTGAAACAGCTATGACAACGACAGTCGACCCGTTTTTGCAAACTTTCCGCGGCTTCTTCACCAGCGCGTTGCGCTGGGACGACCTGGACCGGCTGTGGCGAACTCTGGAAACCCAGGCCGATGACCAGTGGTTCATCTATGCGCTGGGCGAGGCGCCGCCGACTGCACCGGTGGCGGCGACCCAGTTCATCGATTTCACCCGTGAGCTCGACGCGCTGCTGCGCCGCGACCACGATGAGGACTACTGCGGCATCGTCTACATGGACGACCCGGAGCGCCCCGCCATGGTCAAGATCTACGACCCGCACAATCTCGGCAGCGTATGCGGAACCAGTTCGCTGCCGCCGCCGCTGCCGGGCTGGGTGCTGTCGCGTCTGCCGCCGGTCGACCTGCAGGCCGCCCAGCCCACCGCCAGCCGCCGCCGCTGGTGGCATAAACTGCTCGCCGGCTAATCCGGCCCTGCCGTCGCCGTTCGAAATCGTTACAATGTGCGATTTGCGGCACCTATGCCGATACACTGGGGAAGCGACAAAAACGTTGGCGGCTGATGGCAGACCAATCCGATAACAATAAGACCGAACTGTCCGCCGTCACGGAGCACGAAAAATATCTGCTCTATTCGCGGACGGCGATCATCAACGTCCTCCTTGATTTGAGCAAACGGCCGGACATCATCACCGCCTATTTCAATGGCGGGCGCGAATACCTGCTGACCGCCGTGCTCACCGTCTTGCCGGAGCGCGACCTGGTGGTGCTCGATTATGGGGCCGACGAGAAGCAGAATCGGCGCATGCTGGCGGCGGACCGCATCGTCTGCGTCACCAAGCACGACAACATCAGCATCAAATTCTCCTGCGAAGAGCTCCAGCGCGCGCGATTCCAGGAGAGGCAGGCATTTGCCGCCCGTCTGCCGGAAACCCTGTTCCGGCTTCAGCGGCGCGAATTCTTCCGTGTCAGCACCCCGGTCTTCAACCCGTTGAAATGCGTGATTCCGAACGAGGAGCACGCTGCGTTGGAATTGAATATCGCCGACATCAGCGTCGGCGGCATAGGGCTGGCCGACCCCTATTGCCGATTCGCGCCGGAGCCGGGAACGGTCTTGCGCGAGTGTCAGATCGACCTGGCGGAGTTCGGCACCCTGAGCTGCGACCTCCTGGTGCGCAACAGCTACCTCCAGTCGCAGCACGACGGCGGCAAGCTACGGCGCATCGGCTGCGCCTTCGTCAATCTGCCGCTCGACAAAAATGCCATCCTGCAACGTTACATCCACCGCATACAGATTGAACAGAAGGCGATAAAGCGGGAGTAACCCTGCTCTTTGTCTGTGGTTGGACTGCCCCACCGGCCGTGCTACCTGTTATCATCCTGGGCTTCGTCCATCTGTCACGTTCTAACATGACTGAAGATCAGGTCTCAAAAAGCCCCGTCGGCGTCGGCGATACCGTCGACCTTGAGCAGTTCCGTCTTGAATCTCCGGCGGAGGTGTTGCGCATCCTGCAAGACCTGATCCGCGGCCATCAACTGGTCACCGCCTACTTCAACGACGGCCGCGAATTCATCCTCACCGCGATACTGCACGTGGACCCGGAGCAAAACCACCTGGTGCTGGATTACGGAGCGGACGAGCAGATGAACCGTCGCCTGCTGGCGCACCAACGCGCCCTATTCGTGACGCGCCACAATCAGGTGCGTGTCCAGTTCGGCACGGAGCAGATCGTACGTGCAACCTACCAGAGCCTGCCGGCCCTGGTAGTACCGATCCCCGAATCGCTGTTTCGCATCCAACGCCGCGAATACTTCCGCCTTAATGCCCCCATGGGACATCACCTCAACCTGAGCTTTGTCGCCCCCGAGGGCAGCGAGATCAACGCCCATATCGTCGACATCAGCGTGGGCGGCATCGGCATTATCGAACCCGGCGAGGATGAGGATTGCAATTGGGGGGCCGGCACACTCATTGCCAATTGCCATATCGAGCTCCCCGAAGAGGGCACCATCGAAGCCGACATCGAGATCCGTAACCGCTACCAGACCGGCGAACAGGCCGGGCTCCCCGTCTATCGCATCGGCTGCCGCCTGCTGCGTCTGGATTCGCGCCAAACGGCGGCTATCCAGCGTTATATCCACCGCGTCGAACTGGAGCGGCGGCGACTGTTCAACGACGACTAGCCTTGCGGCGCCGACATTGTTACCGCGGGCCGACCGCTGTTACTTTCCGTAACACCCTCCTGTTACCCCACGTAACAATCGCCCTCCGACCGGTATCCATCAATCGTTAACCCATTGATCCATAGCCATTCGGCTAATGGCATGGCATTTGCTATAAGAAAAGGCAGTTTATTGTGCATCGACACAAAGGGCTGCCTTGAACCACATATCAACTCATTCGCCGCCGCTTGCACCGATCCTTGAGTTTCTCAGGCGGCACGCCCCCTTTGATCAGATGGCGCCGGCCCACCTGGAGTACCTGGCAAAACGGCTCAAACTCGGCTTCTACGCCCGCGGTCAGGCCGTTACCCGTCCCGAGGATGGCCCCGCGAACCGCTTCTTTATCATCAAGCAGGGGCGCGTCCGCGGCGAGATAGGCGGCGACCAGCCGGATGATGAAGGCGCCTGGGAGCTGGTGACGGGCGAAAGTTTCCCCATTGGTGCCCTGCTGTCGCGCCGTCCGGTGCGCACCATCAACCGCGCCGTCGAGGACACCTTTTGCTTCGAGCTGGAGCGCGAAGAGTTCGACACGCTGCTCGGCCAGAGCCCCCTGTTCCATGACTTCTGCACCCGGCGTCTGGCCAACCTGCTCGACCACGCCCTGCGCAGCGCCCAGGCGACCTCCGCCACCCGGGTCTCGGAGGACGGTTCGCTCGGGACCCCGCTCGGCAGCCTGATTCAGCGCCCGCCCATCGCCTGCCAACCGGACCAACCGGTCGGTGACGGCCTGGTGTTGATGGAGTGCGAGCACATCGGCAGCATCATCGTCGTCGACAGGCAACAGACCCCTATCGGGGTATTTACCCTGCACGACGTCCTGTCGCGCGTCGCCTTGCCGCAGCGCGATCCCGCTACCCCCATCGCCGAGGTGATGACAGCGTCGCCGCTGACGCTGGGACCCGATGCCCGCGCCTATGAGGCGGCGCTGCTGATGGCGCAGCACGGCTTCGGCCACATCTGCGTGGTCGATCGGGGACGGCTCATCGGGGTCGTCTCGGAACGCGATCTGTTCTCGTTGCAGCGCGTCGGGCTGGTCAGCCTGAGCCGCGCCATTGCGCGTGCCGACACCCTCGATACGCTGCGCGGCGTCAGCGCCAACATCCACCGGCTGGCGGAGCAGATGCTGGCCCAGGGGGCGTCGGTGGGTCAGATCACCGAGATCATCACCACCCTCAACGACAGCGTGACGCGGCGCGCGATCGTCCTGGTGTTGACGGAAACCGGCAAACCTCCCACCCCTTTCAATTGGCTCGCCTTCGGCAGCGAAGGACGCGGCGAGCAGACGCTGAAGATCGATCAGGACAACGGCATTCTATTTCATCTTCCCGCCGGGAAAAGCGCCGCCGAAGTGCGGGCCGAACTGTTGCCCATCGGCGCGCGCATCAACCAGGCGCTGGCCCAGGTGGGCTTCCCGCTGTGCCCGCGCAATGTGATGGCCGGCAATCCTGCATATTGCCTGAGCGTCGGCGAGTGGAAGCAGCGTTTCGGCAACTGGATTGACGAAAGCACGCAGCAGAACACGCTTAACGCCGCCGGCTATTTCGACTTCCGCAATCTGTATGGCGAAGCCGAGGCGGTGGAAGAGCTGCGCAACTGGGTTCTGAAGCAGACCGGAGCCGGCAGCCGCTTGTGCCGTCAGATGACCGAAAATACCTTGCGCCATCGGCCGCCGCTGGGCCTGTTCGGCGACATCAAGGTATCCAGCGGCGGCCAGCATCCGCACACCATCGATCTCAAACAGCAGGGACTGGCGCCCTTCGTCGACGCCGCCCGCCTCATTGCCCTCGCCAACGGTCTGGCGGAGACCAACACCGTCAAACGCCTGCGCGCGGCCGCTGCGCTCAAGGTGTTGCCAGCCGCCGACGCGGAGGCTTGGGCCGATTCATTTCACTTCATTCAGTTGCTACGGGTACGGGTGCACCAGCGCCAAGCGGAACAGGGCGCAGCGCTCTCCAACCACGTGGATCCGGACAGTTTGAACGAATTGGACCGCCGCATCCTGAAGGAGGCCTTTCGTCAGGCACGCAAGCTGCAATCGCGCATCGCTCTGGACTATCCGCTATGAGGACGGCGATGTTGCATCGGGTACGGAAAAATCCGGGACTCACCGCAGCAACCGAGGAGGACATCAATGCAATGAGGTGTTACAGGCAATCACCGGACGGAGACGACATGACATGCATGCGCGGATTCCGGTAACCGCAACATTGGAGGAACGCACGCCGGCATCGCGCTCATGGCGTTGCGGCAGCACGAGTTTTACCGCATGGGTGGCATCGCCGCCCATGCATACACTAGGGCAGCACCTAACTACAACCATCAAAAAAGAGGAATGAGTTATGTCTGATACGAAATTTTCCAATCCCGCTCCGCTCGGCCTGGCCGGCTTCGGATTTACCACATGGCTATTGAGCATGATCAATGCCGGATGGTTCAGCGCCGATAACATGGGCATGGTATTGGCTATGGCGTTGGCCTTTGGCGGCACCGCACAGGTCATTGCCGGCATCATGGAGCTGCCACGCGGCAACACCTTCGGCACCACCGCGTTCATCAGCTACGGTGCGTTCTGGTGGACCTTCGCACTGTTCGTGCTGTTCCTGCACGGTAAGACATCCGCCGCCTTCGTCGGCTGGTATCTGTTCATGTGGGGCGTGTTCACTTTCTATATGTGGATCGGTACCCTCAAGGCACCCAAGGCATTGCAACTGGTGTTCCTGGCTTTGTGGATCACCTTCTTCCTGCTCGCCGCCGGCGAGTGGACCGGCTCCGCTGCAATTCACATGGCCGGCGGCTATGTCGGCCTGCTGACCGCCGTGTTCGCCATCTACCTGTCGGCCGCCGAGGTGATCAACGAACAGTTCGGCCGTGCCGTATTGCCCATCGGCGCCAAGGCATAGTTGCGCGTAATGCATTAACCCGTGGGGCCGGAGTCACCGGCCCCACACATTCGATGAGCGATCGCGCTTATCGGGAGAATTTGCAGGCAGGTCACGCAAAGGGTGCCGGCCGTCGTTTTTGTCACCGGCAAGCGTTCGCGGCACGGCTCCACTCAATTGATATCTTCAACACAAGCCGCTGCGGCGTTAAATTATTCGTTGTGGAGATCAGGCCGGCGACCGCTCTATAGTTGCAGGGTCAACCAAGTTTGCACACGCATCGACCAAGGAGATAACCATGTCTGACTCAAAGGTATATCCGGTCCCACCGGACTTTGCCGCCAAGGCCCACATCGACGTGGCCAAGTACAACGATATGTATCAACATTCCATCAATGATCCCGACGGGTTTTGGGCGGAACAGGCCAAGGAGTTTGTCACCTGGTACAAACCCTGGACCAAGGTAACGGAGTGGGACTTCCATCGCGGCCATATCCGCTGGTTCGAGGGCGCAAAACTCAACGTCTCCTACAACTGCCTCGATCGCCATCTCGAAACCCGCGGCGACCAGGTCGCCATCATCTGGGAAGGCGACGATCCCAATGAAGACAGGAAGATCACCTACCGCGAGCTGCACGCTGAAGTCAGCAAGTTCGCCAACGTGCTGAAGAGCCGCGGCGTGAAGAAAGGCGATCGCGTCTGCATCTACATGCCGATGATCCCCGAAGCGGCGGTTGCCATGCTCGCCTGCACCCGTATCGGCGCCGTCCACTCCGTGGTATTCGGCGGCTTCTCCCCCGAATCGCTCAAGGACCGCATCCTCGACTCCGACTGCCGCGTGGTGATCACCGCCGACGAAGGCCTGCGCGGCAAGAAGGCGGTACCGCTGAAGAACAACAGCGACAAGGCGATGCTGCACTGCCCCGACGTCCACACCGTACTGGTGGTGAAGCGCACCGGCGGCGATATCGCCTGGCACTCCAACCGCGACGTGTGGTACCACGAAGCGATGGCCAAGGCCTCGCCCGACTGCCAGCCGGAAGAGATGGACGCCGAAGACCCGCTGTTCATTCTCTACACCTCCGGCTCCACCGGCAAACCGAAGGGCGTGCTGCACACCACCGGCGGCTACCTGCTGTTCGCCGCCGCCACCCACAAGTACACCTTCGACTACCACGACGGCGATGTCTTCTGGTGCACCGCGGACGTGGGCTGGGTCACCGGCCACACCTACATCGTCTACGGTCCGCTGGCCAACGGCGCCATCTCGCTGATGTTCGAAGGCATCCCCAGCTATCCCGACGCCTCCCGCTTCTGGCAGGTGGTGGACAAACATCAGGTCAACATCTTCTACACTGCCCCCACCGCCATCCGCGCGCTGATGCGCGAAGGCGACGATCCGGTGAAGAAGACCAGCCGCAGCAGCCTCAAGCTGCTCGGCACCGTCGGCGAGCCGATCAACCCCGAGGCGTGGGAGTGGTATCACCATGTGGTCGGCGACGGCCGCTGCCCCATCGTCGATACCTGGTGGCAGACCGAAACCGGCGGGCATCTCATCACCCCGTTGCCCGGCGCCACCGCGCTCAAGCCGGGTTCCGCCACCAAACCGTTCTTCGGCGTGGTGCCGGCGATCGTCGACAACGAGGGCAACGTCCTCGAAGGCGAGTGCGAGGGCAATCTGGTGATCACCCGCCCGTGGCCCGGCATGATGCGCAGCGTCTACGGCGACCACCAGCGCTTCATCGACACCTACTTCAAGGCCTACCCCGGCATGTACTTCACCGGCGACGGCGCCAAGCGCGATGCGGACAGCTACTACTGGATCACCGGCCGCGTCGACGACGTACTCAACATCTCCGGCCACCGCATGGGTACCGCCGAGGTGGAGAGCGCACTGGTGCTGCACGAGTCGGTGGCCGAGGCCGCCGTAGTGGGCTTCCCGCACGACATCAAGGGTCAGGGCATCTACTGCTACGTCACCCTGGTGAAGGGCGTCGAACCCAGCGATGCGTTGAAGAAGGAACTGGTGCAGATGGTGCGCACCGAGATCGGCCCGATCGCCTCGCCGGACGTCATCCAGTGGGCACCCAGCCTGCCCAAGACCCGTTCCGGCAAGATCATGCGCCGCATCCTGCGCAAGATCGCCGCCAATGAGACGGACAGCCTGGGCGACACCTCGACGCTGGCCGATCCGGCTGTGGTTGACGACCTGGTGCATAACCGCGCTCACAAGTAATGAGGCGTGGGCGGCGCTGTAGTTTCGCGCCGTGAAAATGAAGAGGCCGCCTGACAACAGGCGGCCTTTTTTATGCAATTTACGTTGTTCACGTGTTCTGGTCGCTCAGTAAATTGAGAAGCTCGACCATCACCCGGCACAGCCGGGCTCCCACACACCAACAGGCGCCAACCCGCTCGTGGGAGCCCGATTCATCGGGCGATTGGGAGGCTCGGCCATCGCCCGGCAGAGTTGTGCTCCTCCAAGCATGCATCAACTCACTCGTGGGAGGCTGCTCCTCCTCAAAAATCGCTGTTGAAATCCTGCGGCCCCAGCACGCGCAGCACTTCGGCACAGTCGGTCGATCCGTCACGGACCTTGCCCAGGGCGTCTTCCAGCAAGGTGCGACTACCCATCGCGCGCGCCGCACGGTTGATCTCCAGCATACTGGCGCCGCTGGTCATCAGGTGGCGCAACTCGTCGTCCGGGATCAGCACTTCAAACACGCCGATACGGCCCCGGTAGCCGGTACTGTTGCAATGGCGGCAACCCTTCGCATGAGACGCCTCCGGTAAATGCTCCCGGTCAAACAGCGGCCCCAGCTTTTTCACCAGTTCGGCATCCGGCGCTCCCGACTCGCGGCAATGAACGCACAAGCGGCGCACCAGGCGTTGCGCGATGATGCCCTCCAACCCGGCCGCGACCACGTAGGGTTTGAGTCCGAGATCGAACAACCGCGCCACGGTGGCGACCGCCGAATTGGTGTGCAGGGTGGAAAACACCAAATGACCGGTAAGGGCCGCGTGAAACGCCACCTCCGCCGTCTCGAAGTCGCGGATCTCGCCCAGCAGGATGACGTCCGGATCCTGGCGCAGGATGGAGCGCAGCACCATGGGAAAGGTGAGGCCGATCTTCTCGCGCACGTGCACCTGGCCGGCCATGTCGAGATAGAACTCCACCGGGTCTTCGATGGTGACGTAGTTGCGGCCGGGATCGGCGTTGTGCTGCAACAGCGAATAGAGTGTGTTGGTCTTGCCGCTGCCGGTCGGGCCCGTCGCCAGGATGATGCCCTGCGGCTTCTCCGTCAGACGCAGCACCTTGTTCAGATCCGCCTCCACCAATCCCAGTTCACGGACTTCATGAATCGAGGCGTTACGGTCGAGGATGCGCATCACCACCTTCTCGCCATTGATGGTCGGCAGCGTGGAGATGCGCAGGTCGACGATGCGCATCGGCGTCTTCACCGTAATCCGGCCATCCTGCGGGCGGCGCCGCTCGGCGATGTCCAGTTCCGCCATGATCTTGATGCGCGATACCATGGCGCCGTGCATCTGATGCGGGATGTGGATCTTCTCCTTGAGGATGCCGTCGATGCGGTAGCGTACCGCGACACTCTTGGCGCGCGGCTGAATGTGGATATCGCTGACGTTGAGCCGCACCGCCTCCATGATCACCGCGTTGACCAGCCGCACCGCCGGCGGCTCTTCGGTCTGGCGCAGCAGTTCCTCCAGCGAGACCTCGTCGTCCTCTTCGATCACCACCTCGACGCTCTCAAACGGATCGACGGTGGAGACCAGCGTTTCCATCTCGGCAAACGACGGCTCTTCGACGGCGTCGCCGTAGACTTCGTGGATCTTCTCCTCGATGGCGCCGCTGTTGGCCATCACCGTCTGCACTTCCAGCCCCATGGAGAAACGCAGGTCGTCGATGAGGCCGGTATCCATGGGGTCGGCCATCACCAGCGTCAGACGTTTGCCATCGAGCTTGATCGGCAACACCCAGTGGCGTTCGCAAAAGCTGCGCGGCAACAGCTCCGCCACCGCCGGCATTACCAGGTATTCCGCCAGCGACACCTCTTCGATCAGCAGATCCTTGCGCAGGATCGAACGAATCGTCTTCTCCTCCACCCAGCCCTTCTGCAGCAGAAGCCGAAGAATGGCTTCCTTCTGCACCTCGCTCTGATGATGCAGTTCCTGCAACTGGCGATCGTTGAGCAGGCCGCGCTTATGCAGCATGATGGCAAGCTGGCTGCGGCTGGTGACGGTCAGCTTCGCCAGTGCGCTGATCTCACGGGTCTTCTTGCTGTTGTCACGCTGTAGCAGCCGATTTTTCCGGATCAGGTCGTACTGCTCCAACGCCAGCGCAACGGTCACCCGCAGGTCGTCGTCGTTCCATGGTTTGAGGATGAATTTGTAGACGGCGCCGTCGTTGATGGCCCCCATCACGGCACCGGTATCGGCATGCCCCGTGAGCATGATGCGGATGCTCTCGGGATAGGTCTGCTTGATGCGCCGCAGCAATTCGGCGCCGTTCATGGCCGGCATCAGGTAATCGGAGATCACCACCTGAAACGGTTCGTCGGCGAACAGCCGCAGCGCTTCGTCGCCGGAAGCGGCGGTGGCTATTTGGTAGTTTTCCTGACGAAAGATCCGCTGCAGCGCCTTCAGCACATTGGGCTCGTCGTCAACCAGCAGTACCCGGTAGCGCGGCGCCTCCGTTTCCACGGTACTCTCCGTAGACTGCCCGGTAAAAAGAGAGGCGTAATTGGCCATGATTATGATTCCTGGGCGTCGCGTCCCAAAGGCAGCCACACGGTGACCACCGTACCGCGGCCGGGCTCGCTGTCGATGTCGATGTGCCCGCCGTGCGCCTTCACTATATCATTACTGACGGTGAGGCCAAGTCCGGTACCGCTGCCCACCTCTTTGGTGGTAAAGAAGGGCTCAAATATCCGCGCCAACACGCCTGCCGCGATTCCCGTGCCATTGTCCGCCACACGGACCCGGATGTGTCCCTGCGCCAGGTCCGAGAGAATACGGATTTCACCCAGCGGCGTTACCGCATCGGCGGCATTGAGCAACAGGCTGAGGAACACCTGTCCCAACTCGGCGGCGTTGCAATAGAGGCTCGGCAATGTACCGAGTTCAAGCTTCAACTGCGCCCGCTCGCGAACGCGGGCCGCGGCCACATTGCAGACACGCACGATGATATCGTTGACATCAGCCGCCTCTTCGCCCGCTTGGTCGACCCGCGAAAACCCCTTGAGGTCGGCGACGATCGCCGCCACCCGTCCAATGCCGTCGTCGCTCTCGGCGAGCAGTTCGCCGAAATCCTGCAACAGAATGTCGAATTGCTCCTTCTTCCATGCCTGTCCCAGCTGCGCGCCATCGGTACCCGCCGCCAACCTTGCGCCGAATCCCTGCAACCGTTGCACATAGCTACGACCGGTATTGAGATTGCTTTTGACGAAACTGATCGGGTTGTTGATCTCATGGGCGACGCCGGCAGCCAACTGGCCGACCGCAGCCAGCTTTTCGCTCTGATACAGTTTGCGCTGTGCCGTCTCGATGGTCTTGACCTGTTCCGCCACCCGCTGTTCCAGTTGTTCGGTCAGCGACCTGTAGCGCGCCTCCGACGCCTGCAACGCGGCATGTTTGCGCTGCAACTCCTCGTAGTCGCTGTGAATGGCTTCGGTATGCAGTTCCGACGCCATCAGGTAGCGGGCGTTGGCGCGAAGGATCAGTCGCAGCAGTCCCGCCACACTCCGTAGCCGCTGCTCGTCGGCCAGTCCGTAGAGCGTGCCGATCGGCTCCAGTTCCCCGTTCAGAACGATATGGCGCGGATGCTCGAGTTCACCTGCCGCCAGCACGACAGTGCCGCGGGCATCGTCCAGCCGCACGGCACCGCCGGCCAGCGATGCCAGAATATCCGCCAAGCGTTTCAGATCGACGCTGCGCAGCAATTCAGTAAGCGACAGCTCACGATCGAAACGCCCGCCGTCGATCTCGCCGGTCGTCATGCCGGCGACTCGCGGCCCAGGGCCGCCGTGACGAACATTGCCTGATCGACGCCGTGTGCAGCCCCCAGGCGAAATCGTTCGTCCAGCGTCGCATACACCGCCGTCAGCAGCGTGCGGAAAGTCTCCACCACGCCGCTGCCCACCAGTGCCGCACTGAAGAACAGCGGCCACGGCGCCTGTGCCCAGCGTTCGCGCACCTCATCTTCACTCAGGATGTTCGGCAGATCGCGCTTATTGAACTGCACCACCAGGGGCAGGCGCTCGAACTCCAACCCTACCCGACCCGCGTTGGCGGCCAGGTTGCCGAACGATTCGCCGTTATTGACGCTCTGCGAACGCTGCGAATCGGCCACGAACACCACGCCGTCGGCCCGTGACAGCACCGCCTTGCGAGTGCTGTCGTGCTGCACCTGTCCCGGCACGGTGAACAGCTTGAACTTCACCAGCAACCCCGACGGCGCCGTAAATCCCAGTGGCAGCAGGTCGAAGAACAGCGTACGGTCGTTGTGCGTTTCGAGCGTCATCATCTCCCCCTTCAGCTCCGGCTGCAGGAAATCGTGCAGACGCATCAGGTTGGTGGTCTTGCCGCTCTGCGCCGGACCGTAGTAGACCAGCTTGATGGTCAGGCGATTCAGTTCTTCATCGTACTCGGCCATCGCATCACCCTTTCGTGCCGTCGCCTATTTCGCGCGGCGCATAGACGTGAATCGAAATTCCACCTTCGCTTTCGTGTTGGGAAAACACGCGGATCTTGCTAATCAACACCTCATTCAAATGATGGCCGCGGCTCAACAGCAACACGCCGTCGTGACTCAACAGATCCCGCGACAGCACCATCCCCGCCTGTAGCTCCTGCGGATTCATCAGCAGCTCACGTACCTGTCCTTCCCCGCGTTCCCGTTGGTCGAGAACGCGCAGGAACACAGCGACCACCTCGGCGTCATAACGCTGTCCTGCGCGCTTGCGCACGAACTCGCGCGCATCGCCAACGCCCAGGTCGTCACCCAGCAGCATCCCGCTGCGCAGGCCATCATATTCATTGGCCACTGCGAGGATGCGCGCACCGAGCGGAATGCGATCGCCGGACAGCCGGTCCGGATAGCCTTTGCCGTCGAAGGTCTCGTGGTGCAGACGAATATACGAAGCGGTATTCTGTAACGGCTCCAGCCCCATCAGTATGGCCTGTCCGGTGGCCGGGTGCTTCTCGAATATCTTGCGCTGCGCGGTGGAGAGGTTGGCGTAGGGCGTGTTCAGCAAAGTGTCCGGAAAGGCGATCTTGCCGATGTCATGCAGCAACCCGGCATTAAAGACATCGCGCACGATCTCCTCATCCAGTGCCATCTCGGTGGCGATATCGCGCGCCAGTTCGGCGACGCGCATGCCGTGCCCTTTGCCTTTCCCCTCGCGCAGCTGGATCAGACTGGCGAACACCGGGATCGCCTCGAAATAACTCGTCTGCAACTGTTCGTAGGCCAACTCCAGAAACATGTTGGTCTGGCGCAGCTCCTCGGTGCGTGCGACGACCTTCTGCTCGAGATTGGCGTTGAGGTCCGAAAGCTCCGCGTTTTGCCGCCGCGTCAATTCCAGCAACCGATCGCGCTCTTCGCGCAGGCGCTTTTGTTCCAGGGCCTGCTGTACCGCGAGACGGATGTCGTTGTCCTCCCATGGCTTGCTGAAGTAGCCGTAGATCCGCCCCTTGTTGATGGCATCGATGGTGGAGGTGAGATCGGCATACCCGGTCAGCAGGATGCGCACCACGTTTGGCCAGCGATCCGCGACTTGCCGCAAGAATGCCGCGCCGTCCATTCCCGGCATGCGCATGTCCGAAATAACCAGGTCGACCTCCTCCTTTTCTAGAATGGCCAGGCCTTGCGCGCCGCCTTCGGCGGTATGGATGGTATATCCGAGCGGACGGAACAGGCGTCGCAGCGATGCCAGGATGTTCGATTCGTCGTCGACCAGCAGCACACTGGCGGGACGTTCCGCCGGAGTATCGGGCGTATCGGCGTCCATGGTGTCACTCATAATTGTGCGGCTTCTCGGCCATGGGCTCGGGTTGACTGACCGGCAGCAAGATACGAAAGACACTTCCTTTACCTATCTCGCTGCTGACTTTAATGCTTCCGTGATGTTTCTGAATAATGCTGTAGGCGAGCGACAGACCGAGACCCGTCCCCTTTCCCACCGACTTGGTGGTGAAGAAGGGATCGAAAATTCGCGCCAGGTTCTCCTGCGCTATGCCGCAGCCGGTATCGGCAATCTCGACCCAAACCTGCTGCGTGCCCTCGCAGCCGGTACGCACGTATATCTTGCCGTGTTCGGTAATGGCATGGGCAGCATTGACCAACAGGTTCATAAACACCTGATTCAACTGCGAGGCCAGTGACTCGATCGGCGGCAGCTCGCCATACTCCTTGATCACTTCCGCCTTGTACTTGAGTTCGTTGCGTACGATGTTGAGCGTACTGTCCAAGCCGCGCTGCAGATCGCTCCAGGTCCACTCCTGCGAATCCACGTGAGAGAAATCCTTCAAATCCTGCACAATCTGCTGCACCCGCCCCACGCCTTCCAACGATTCGTTTACCAGATCATGCATATCGCGGCGCACGAACGCGATCTCCTTGTGTTGCAGCAGTTGTTCCAGTTTCGTTCGTGCTGCGCTATCGGCCGGCAAGGCCTCACGTATCGCGTCATAGCCGTCGAGCACTTCGTCGAGATCGGCAAGATAGTTCCGCAAGGTGGTGAGGTTGGAGCTGACGTAACCGACCGGATTGTTGATCTCGTGCGCGACGCCGGCGGCAAGTTGACCGATCGACGCCATCTTTTCGGACTGCAACAGTTGCGCCTGCGTTTGGCCCAGTTTATCGATTAAAACGCGCTGTTCTTCCTCGTTCGCCTTGAAATAGGTGATGTCGTGAAACACGGTAACCGAACCGCTTACCCCCTCATCCTCGCGAATCGGTGCCGTGACAAAGGCAACCGGAAACGTGCTGCCGTCGGCCCGCACAAAGGTCTCGTCCTCGCGCCGGCAAACCTGCTGCATGCATTGCCGGTCCGCCCATGCGGTAAACGAGCAGCGCGGCGCATGCAATATCGTCTCCTGCGCCGGCCTTCCCACTACATCCGCCGCGGCAACCCCGAACAGTCGCTCAGCCTCGGCATTCATAAACAGGACGCGCCCTGAGTCGTCGATGGCAAATACGCCCTCGGCCATATGCCGGGCCAGGCTGGCAAGCAATGCCGGGTGCTCCTCCATATTCACTCCATCACCTCCATTGCAACTCAATTGCCCCGGCATCGCGCGCCTCGCGATCAAGGTGCGGCAACAATCCACCGATATAAGACCAGTCCCAACCAAGCCGATTCCATACCCTGGCGTGGAGGCGGGGGACCGCTTCGCCCTCGCCCTCGTCCAGGCCATATTCAAGCGCGTGGGCCAGGACATCGGCGAAATGAATCAAATCGACCAACAGCTGTTCCGCCTCGTCGGGCCGATGATGGCGACCGATCGCCAGTGCCAGCTCTTCCGGCAGATGCCATTTACGCGCGAGCTTTTCACCGGCCGTGCCGTGGTCGAATCCGAAACATTGCCGTTCGGCGTCGACCAGAGAACAACCGTTCTCGCGTTTATGCGCCATCGCCTGCGCATACGGGCCTGCGAAAAAGACGGCCAGCGCCAGCCTGCCGATATCGTGCAGCAGGCCCGCCGTAAACGCATAGTCTGGATCGATGCGCTTCAACGGCGCCAGATGACGTGCGATCGCCGCGACCGCCAGCGCATGCGACCACACCTGCCGCAGCTCCAGCAATTGGGTGTCTACGGCCAGCGTGTCCATCACCGATATCGCCATGATCACCTGACGCAGTGAGCGGCTACCCAACACCAGGCAGGCCTCGCGAAAGGTGGCGATCTGGCCGGAGACGCCGAAGAACGGCGAATTGGCCAGGCGCAACACCCGTGCGACCAGTGTCGGCTCGCGCACCGCGGCGCGTTCGAGCGCAGCGTAATCGACCGATGGCTGATTGAGCAGTTCGAGGAGTGTGGTTACCACCGGTGACAGCGGCGGCAACTCGTTAATCCGCGCATCCAGCTCCGCTTGCGAAATCTGTACCATCAAAGATCCTTGGTCCGGTAGTTCAACACCAGTCGATACAGCTCCGCCATCAGCGGATCGTCTTTCACCAGGCCGAAGCGACGTTCCAGTCGCTGCGTCACCGCGTCGCGTGCCGCGCGCCGCTCCTCTTCGCTCATCGGCGCCGCCGCGACGGCAACCTCACTTACCCCGTGGCGTCCCAGCTGTTCAAGTAACCGCTCGGTGACAACGGTCCCACTGGGAACCAGGCAATGCCCCTTTTCGTCCGTCACATCCGCTGCGAGCTGCACACCGACCGTTACGTCCGCGAGCGCGATCTGTTGCCGCCGTTCCGTGTCCTTTGCCATGGTTCAACCCTCCTCGGGCACCAGTACCAGCATCGTACCGCTATTGCGCATGCCTTCGCCCAGCCGGGAACAGTGCACCTGTACCGGCGTGCCGCCAGGAACTATGTGCACTGCGGGCAGCGTTATCGTCGTTTCCGTTACGGGCGTCGTACATAGATGCTGTATTTCCGCCGGCAGTACGTCAGCCGCGACACGCGACAGCAACGCGCCGAGAGGTTGATGTAACAAGCGGTGAGCGAGTTCGTTGGCCAGCGCAATCAGGCCGTCGTCGCCGATCCCGATCACACCGACCGGCAGATGCTCCAATACGTCTTGGGACAACTCCAGCATGCGATGGTGCAGTTCCAACGCGACATCCTGGTTCGCCACTTGGCGTTCCAGGCGCACATTGGCGTCCGCCAGTTGTTTGTTCGCTTCGGTGAGTTGATCGGCCAGGTGATCGCGCTCGGCGCGCAGATCGTAGTGTTCGAACGCCTTGCTGATATTCTCACGCAGCAGTTCGTCGTCCCAGGGTTTGGTCAGGAACTTGTAGATGGAGCCGCGATTGATGGCATCGGTGACCGATTGCAGATCGGTGTAGCCGCTCAGCATGATGCGAATGGTGTCAGGACGCATCTCTTTGGCGCGTTCGAGAAATTCGGAGCCGGTCATCACCGGCATGCGCTGATCGGAGACAATGACGCCGACCGGATGTTGTTCGAGCAGTTCGAGCGCCTGCGGGCCACCGTCGGCGGTCAGAATCGTATAGCCGTCACGCCGCAATACCCGCACCAATGAACGCAAAATGTTCTCTTCATCGTCGACCAGCAGTAATGTCCGCTCCATGCATCTCCATCCCGTGCGTATGTCGTGCGGTCGCGTCCGGCCTGTTGCCGCGCGTCCGACAATGGGCCATCGGCTGCATCGTTTGCGTGCATGCCACCTTCAATTGAAGCAGAGGGATCAGGGTGCGGCAACAACAGTCTGTTGCAACCATTCGGCAAAGAACAGCCGTCCCTGATGTTCAAGCGCACGACCATACCGCCCGGTATCGTCGCGCAGTTGCGATACGCTGATGCCTGGCGTCGCTCCTATCTCACAGGCATGGCCGATGAACCAGCGCTCCATCCCTTTGACGGTCACTTCCGGATGAAACTGCAAGGCGAGTCCGTGACGGCCGACGGCGAAGGCCTGATGGGGATACTGGGCGCTGCCCGCCAGGCACTCGGCACCGGAGGGAATATCGAAGGTATCGCCGTGCCAATGCAACACCGGCGTCAGCTCCGGCGCCAGGTGGCGCAGCGGGTGATGCTGCCCTGCCGCGGTCAGCGTCAGCGGCGCCCAACCGATCTCCTTGCCCGCCGCGCCGGGGTAGACCCTGCTGCCCAACGCCCGCGCCATCAGCTGTGCGCCGAGGCAGATCCCCAGCAACGGCCGCCGCGCCGTCAGGCGCCGCTCGATCAGCTCCAACTCCGTACTCAGGAAAGGATAGATCGTCTCCTCGTAAGCGCCGATGGGACCGCCGAGGATCATCAGCAGATCCGGCGCCAGCGGGTCCAGCGCCGTGAGTGCGTCCCACCCCGCCTCCAGATAACTGACCGTATAGCCCTGCTCCTCCAGCACCGCCGCAAAACCGCCCAGGTCTTCGAACGGTACATGCCTGATTGCCACTGCCTGCTTCGTCACGGGTTCGCTCCTGTGCGCGTCATTACGGTCCGGGTGAAACGGTGGGGGCCTGCGCCGGGAGCGTCACGCTCCATCCCCAATCGGCGTCGATACCGCAAACGGCAGCAGCCGCCGCGCGGTGCCGGCGGCGTCTAACCGTAATAGTCCGGTTCGTTCCCCGGCTTCCACTTGATATTGCAGCCGATGCTCGGCACCTGCCCTTCCGGTACCGGCAGACCTGCCAGTACCGCATTCACCGCCGTACGCATGTCGGCGCCGGTCACCGGCACCGAGTTGCCCGGCCGGCTGCCGTCGAACTGACCGCGGTAGACCAGCCGATGGTCCGCATCGAACAGAAAGAAGTCCGGGGTGCAGGCGGCACGGTAGGCCTTGGCCACCGCCTGATCCGCGTCGAACAGGTAGGGAAAGGTGTAGCCGCGCGCCTGGGCTTCGGCGGCCATATGTTCGGGCCCATCCTCAGCACGATGGCCGGGATCGTTGGCGCTGACGGCCACCACGCCCAACCCTTTGGCCTGGTACTCACGGGCGAAGTCGGCAAAGGCATCGGCAATGTGTTTGACGTAGGGACAGTGGTTGCACATGAAGACCACCAGCAGCGGTTCACCGACGAATTGCGTTAGCGAGACGGTACTTCCACTGGAGGCATCAGGCAGGGCAAAAGGCGGAGCCGGCGTATCGAGCTCCAACATGGTCGAGGGGGTCAATGACATCGTATCGCTCCTTTAGTACCGGCGCGGCGCCTCGCGCTCAAAAGTAGATCTCGCTGAAATCGCATACCTGCGGATAGTCGTCGCCGGTCTCGGCGCCGTCGGCCCTCAGCAGCTGCACGGTCTGCATGCCGGCGCTGCGTGCGGCCTTCAGTTCCGCACCGACGTCGGACAGGAACAGTACCTCCTGCGGCGCCACTCCAACGGCAGCGGCAATAGCGGCATAGCTGGCGCTATCGCGCTTTCCGCCGATGGTGGTATCGAAGAAACCGGAAAAAAGATGGGTCAAATCGCCGAATTCGGTATGGGCGAACAGCAGCTTTTGCGCCTGAACCGAACCGGAGGAATAGACATATAGACGCAGGCCGGCGCCATGCCAATCCAGCAACCGGTGCACCGCGTCCTCGTAGATATGGCCCTTGAAATTGCCGCCGCGATAACCCGCCTCCCACACCATGCCCTGCAATGCCTTGAGCGGCGTCTCCTTGCGGTCCTCATCGCTCCACTGCAACAACCGGGCAATCGCCTCTTCCTGCGACAACGCGGCGCCGACGCTCCGGCACACCGCTTCCAGTTGCTCGGCCACGGCAGGTTCGGATGCATGGCCGCGCACGTACGCCGCCAAATGCATTCGGGCATAGGGAAACAGCACATCCTTGACGAAGGAGAGCGACGAGGTGGTGCCCTCGATGTCGGTGACGACGGCGCGGATCATGCCGCTGCCACAAAGGCGTCGAAGCTGGGGAAGCGTTCCGCGATACCGCTACCGGTAAACTGCGCCACCCAACCGTCGGGAACGGTGAACAGCCGGATGCATTTGAAATCGGGGGTTTCGCCCATATCGAACCAGTGCGGTGTGCCGGCGGGTACGCTGATCAGATCGCCCTGTTCGCACAGCACCATGTAGATATTGTCGCCCACATGCAGATAAAACAGGCCGCTGCCGTCGACAAAGAACCGTACCTCGAAATCCTCATGCACATGTTCGGCCAGGAACTTGTCGCGCAACTCCGCCTTTTGCGGATGATCGGGGCGGATGCTCACCACGTCGGCTGACTTGAAACCGTACTCCGCCGTAAGATTGTCGACCGAATCGCGGTAGGCCGCCAGCACCTCATCCTGCCCGGCGGTCGCGCTCAACGGCATCGTCAACCAAGTTTCGAAACGCACTCCCAGCGTCCCCAGCTCGGCGGCGATGGCCGCGTGGTCGGTGAATGCCCTCTCGGTGCGGCCGTCCGCAGCGCTGCGGATCTCCAGTCGGCTCATGGTTCTACCCCTTGAGTTGATGTAATTCACATTGAAACAGAAATTCGAACGCCTCCAGGTGGCGGCGCGCGTCGGCCATGGTCGCACCCCAGGTGTAGAGACCATGGCCGGCGATTAGATAACCGTGAGTAGCGGGATGCGGGTCGAGGTATTCGTCGACCCGCCGCTGCAGACGAGGAATATCCTGATCATTGGCGAAGATCGGGATCACCAGCTGCGTGTCATGCGTCGCGACACCGGGGAACGCCTTGAGCAATTCATAGCCTTCCAAATGCAACGCGCTGCCGTGGTGACGCGACAGCAGGGTGGCGTTCATCGAGTGGGTATGCAACACCGCGCCCATGTCGGGAAAACGGCGATAGAGAGCCGTATGCAGCAAGGTTTCCGCCGACGACTTCAGCTCTGCGTGCAGCGGCTGTCCGGCCAGGTCGACCACCACGATGTCGTCCTCGGTGAGCGCGCCTTTGTTGCGCCCGGAAGCGGTAATCGCAACGTAATCGTCCGACAGGCGGGCGGAGAAATTTCCGCTGGTGGCGGGCACCCATCCCTTGTCGTAGAACGACCAGCCGGCCAGAACCAGTTCGCGCGCGCGCTTATGGAGGGTTTCGGGAGTAAAATTCAACGTGTTGACCACTGCGCTCACTTCGATCCTCTCACTGGCTCCGGCTGAAGAGCCGATTGTAGTAAAACCCCGTCCACAGCGACAAGCGAAGTGGATGCAGGCCCGGATCAACGACCGGCCTGCGCCATAACCCATGCCGTGGCTGCGGCCAAATCATCGCACACCGCGGTCCGCTCACCGAGCAGGCGCCGTTCGTCGCCACTACGGTATTTGCCGCTGCGCACCAGAATACCGCTCAATCCGGCTGCCGCCGCCCCGGATACATCCGCATCGACATCGTCGCCGATCATCACCACGCGCTCCGGCGCACATCCCAACGCAGCCACCGCAGCGTGGTAAAACTCCGGCGCCGGCTTGCCGAGTACCGTCGCCGCTACCCCGGTGGCATATTCCAACGCCGCCACGAACGGCCCGGCGTCGAGATTCAGTCCGTCATCGTCCATGAAATAGCGATTGCGTCCCATCGCCAACAGCGGCGCGCCACTCATCAGCAGGCGGAAAGCGCGATTCAAGTGACCATAGTCAAACGCCTCGCCGGCGTCGCCCAGCAACACTGCGTTGGGGTTCTCCTGCACCACGCCCGCGAACTCCTGTGCCACGCCCGGATGGACGATCAGCAGCGGCCGCAATCGCTGCGCCTCCAGATAGGCACGCGCCGCGCGTGGCGCCGTAAAGATTTCGTGCTCGTCTATGGCAAAACCGAGACGACGCAGATTCTCGCCGACCACCCGCCGGGTATTGCGCGTCGTGTTGGTAACAAAGCGTAATGGAAGACCACTGCCGCGCAAACGCTGCAAAGCCGCGGCAGCTCCCGGCAGCGCACGAGTTCCGACATGCAGGACACCGCTCAGATCGAGCAGCACGCCGTCCACCATCGTCAATCGCTCCCTCCTCGGCTGGGTATGGAAAATCATAGCATGTGGCGACCTGCCACGGCCCTTACTGACACCTCAGCAAACCGTGACTATAGTTGTGAGGGGAATGGCCGATCAATGCCGAGGAGAGGCGCCGACTATGCAGGAACGTCGCCATAAGCCACGTGCCGCCGTCGATCTGAACTGCACGATACAGTTGCAGGATGGCAGTGAAATCGCAGCAAAACTGATCGATCTCAATTGTACCGGCTGCGGTGTTCTTACCAGCTCACCGCTACCGGTGGCAAGTCACGTCAAGCTGCACTTTTCGCTATCCGGTTATCGCAATGCGCACGCGCTGAACCTTGCGGCCACAGTAATCCACAATTTCAATGCGGTGGTGATCCAAGGGGGCAACCGGCAGACGGGTTATATCGTCGGCATCGACTTCGCGCCGCTGCCGGAAACCGATGAAACGATTCTGTGCGCCTATGTCGCACAGCAGCTCGATAAAACCCATAACTGAGAGATGATAATCGAGGCGCCGCGTGTCCCTTGTGACCGGTAACGGCGTACCGTTGCCCGGCACGGCATCAACCATAGGGTTCCTCATCGCGCAACGCCCGCAGCTCAATCATGCCGCCGGCAGCGAGTGCCCCGACACGATAGAGGTTGTGGCCCAGTAGTTGCGGTGCGTTGCACAACGTGACATGGCGGGTCGCGGCGATGTGCCGTATCAGGTTGACCATTGCCACGGCGGCCAACCCGTCGGCAATCTCGAATGCGTCCAATTCGACGGCGATGGCGCCTCCGGGCGGAGACAACCGAGCGAGCGCCAAATTCAGTCCGGCGATCGTATCCCGTTCAAGCGTCCCACTCAGCGTCAGAGTGTGCCCCTCCAGCATTACCGTAACGGGTTCGCTCATCGGCTCCCCATTCATGCACCGCCGGCCGCCGCCAGTCGCGCCCGCAAGCGTTGGATGATATGTCCGACATCGGCATGATGCGCCAGAGCGTTGGCGAGGCGGATGTGGTTGCGCGCCGCCTCCATGGCGCCGGTTTGCAACGCCACCTCGGCCAACAGACACTGCACCAGGCTACGATCGTTTTCGGTGCGCAACGCGCCGGTGGCGGCAATCAGCAAATAGACCCGGGCCGCCTCATAACGGCCGTCTGAAGCCTCCAGCACCCCTTTGAGCCAGTGGTAGTAGGCTCGGCTGGTGGCTGAGAGCAACCCCGGCCAGCGGACACTATGCAGGCTGCGCCGGGTGCGCAGCAGATCGCCCTGCTGAAACGCCCGAAACCCTATCCACACGCCATTGTTACGGCAATAATCCCAAATCAACAACAGACTGGCGAGCAGCGGCACCGCCGCCAGCGGCGAGGCATGCAACACCAGCATGAGCGTCAACATGACGCCCACCAGCGCCAGTACCAACCGGGTGGGCGGCATGAAATAATCACTTAATTGCTGCAGACGATCCACTCAGATAAACCCGCTACCGTTCCCATCGCTCACTATCACCCGACCATTCGCCAGCGGCAAGGGCCGGAAAACAAAAAGGGGCCGCAAGGGCCCCTTTGTTCGGCTACCGCCGGCAACCTATTCGGTCACCGCCTTCATCGACAAGCGGATACGTCCCTGCTTGTCGATCTCCAGTACCTTCACCTTGATCAGGTCGCCTTCGTTCAGCTTGTCGCTCACCTTCTCGACGCGCTCGTCGGAGATCTGGGAAATGTGCACCAGCCCGTCCTTGCCGGGCATGATGGTGACAAAGGCGCCGAAGTCCATCAGTTTGGAGACCTTGCCTTCGTACACCATGCCCACCTCCACGTCGGCGGTGAGCTGCTCGATGCGACGGCGCGCCTCCTGACCGGCGGCGTTATCGACCGAGGCGATCTTCACGGTGCCGTCATCGGTGATATCGATGCTGGTGCCGGTCTCCTCGGTGAGGGCTCGGATGGTGGCGCCACCCTTGCCGATAACGTCGCGGATCTTGTCCGGGTTGATCTTGAAGGTGACGTAACGCGGTGCAAAATCGGACATTTCGGTGCGCGGCGTGGAGAGCGCCTTGTTCATCTCGCCGAGGATGTGCAGCCGCGCCTCGCGCGCCTGCCCCAGGGCGATCTGCATGATCTCCTTGGTGATGCCGTCGATCTTGATGTCCATCTGCAGCGCATTCACGCCTTCGGCGGTACCTGCCACCTTGAAGTCCATGTCGCCGAGATGATCCTCGTCGCCCATGATGTCGGTCAGGATGGCGAACTTGTCGCCCTCCTTGATCAGACCCATGGCGACGCCGGCTACCGGCGCCTTGATCGGCACACCGGCATCCATCAGCGACAGGCTGGTGCCGCACACCGAGGCCATCGAGCTGGAGCCGTTGGACTCGGTGATCTCGGAGACCACGCGCAGGGTGTAGGGGAAACCGTCCTGGGCCGGCAACACCGCCTGCACACCGCGCTTGGCCAGACGGCCGTGGCCGATCTCGCGGCGCTTGGGGCTGCCGACCCGGCCGGTCTCGCCGACGCAGTAGGGCGGGAAGTTGTAGTGCAGCATGAAGGGCTCTTTGCGCTCGCCTTCGATAGCGTCGATGATCTGCGCATCGCGGGCGGTACCCAGCGTGGTCACCACCAGGGCCTGGGTCTCGCCGCGGGTGAACAGGGCGGAACCGTGGGTACGCGGCAGCACGCCGGTACGGATGGTGATGGGACGCACAGTGCGGGTGTCGCGGCCGTCGATGCGGGGCTTGCCGGCCAGGATGCTGCCGCGCACGGTGTTGTACTCAAGCTCCTCGATGGCGACCCGGACCTTCTCCGCCGGGAAGCAGGGATCGGCACCCTCGCCCGACAGCTTGGCGGCGATGTCGCCGCGGATCTCGCCCAGACGGACGTAGCGCGCCTGCTTCTCTTTGATCGTATACGCTTCGGCAAACGCAGCCTCACCCAGTTCGGCGACGCGTGCAATCAAAGAGGTATCGGCGGGCGGCGGCTGCCAGTCCCACGCCTGCACGTTGGCGGCGGCGGCCAGTTCACGGATCGCCTTGATCACCGTCTGCAGCTGATCGTGGCCATAAACCACGGCCCCCAGCATCACCTCTTCCGGCAGGCCCTGCGCCTCGGACTCGACCATCAGCACGGCGTTCTCGGTACCGGCCACCACCAAATCCAGGGCCGAGCTCTTGAGCGCGGTCAGGGAGGGATTGAGCAGGTACTGGCCGTCCTGGTAGCCGACGCGGGCGACACCGATGGGACCCTTGAACGGCACGCCGGCCAGACAGACGGCGGCGGAGGCACCGATCATCGCCGCGATGTCCGGATCGATTTCCGGGTCAAGCGAAACCACGGTAGCGATGACCTGGACTTCGTTGGTGAAACCTTCGGGGAACAGCGGACGCAACGGACGGTCGATAAGGCGGGAGGTGAGGGTCTCTTTCTCGGTCGGTCGCCCTTCGCGGCGGAAGAAGCCGCCGGGGATCTTGCCGGCCGAGTAGGTGCGCTCCTGGTAGTCCACCGTCAGCGGGAAGAAGTCCCGGCCTGCGACAGCCTCTTTGACGGCCACCGCGGTCACCAGCACCACCGTGTCGCCCATACTGACCATGACCGCGCCGGAGGCCTGGCGCGCAATCTCACCAGTTTCCAGACGAACGGAGTGATTGCCGTATTGGAATTCTTTTACAACTGGAGTCACGTCTTGTTCCCTTATGGTGGGGCGGCCGCGCGGCCGTGAATTACTTACGCAAACCGAGGCGGGCAACGATCGCGCGGTAACGCTCCACGTCCGTCTTCTTCAGGTAGTCCAACAGCTTACGCCGCTTGCTGACCATGCGCAGCAGACCCTGGCGGGAATGATGATCGTGGGTGTGTTCCTTGAAATGGCCGGACAGGTCGTCGATGCGCGCGGACAGCAGCGCGATCTGCACTTCGGCGGAACCGGTGTCGCCGGCACTCTTGCCGTGGCTGCCGACGATCTCGGCTTTCTGGGTAGCGTTCAGAGACATCTAACTGCAACTCCTAAACTGGGATGAGGTTTTAAAGCCCGGTATTTTAACCGTTTGCCCGATAACTAAACAAGTAACAACGCGTGAGTTCAAGCCCTAATCAACACGAAACAGCCGTTTCGGCGCCACTCGGCCGTCGTCCAGAATATGGCCGACCCCGACAAAGTCGCCGCTCGGGCCGAACAGTCGCACCCACCCGCGGGTCGGTGCCTGCGGCACCAGCACCGCTTGCCCCTGGCGCACGTAATAGGCCATGTTGTCGCTAAGGTTGATGGCCGGCCAGCCGGCCAATGCCTGCTCGATCGGCAACAACAGGCTGTCCAGAGCCGCCTGGCCGCCGTCCATCAGCATCTGTTTCAGTTGCTCCAGCGTGATCGTACCCGCCTCGTCGAACGGTCCGGCACCGGTACGCCGCAGCTGGCACAGGTGGGCACCGCATCCCAGGGCGGCACCGATATCCTCCGCGAGGGTGCGGATGTAGGTACCTTTGGAACAGTGAACGTCGATCTCGACTTCATCCCCCTCGAACCGCAGCAAGGTCAGTTCGAAGAGGGTGACCTGACGCGGCTGCCGTTCCACCTCCAGCCCCTGGTGCGCCAGTTTGTATAGCGGCTGGCCCTGATACTTGATGGCCGAGTGCATGGGCGGAATCTGCTCGATGGTGCCGACGAAGCTTTCCAACACCTCGCGCACCCTCGCCTCGGTAATTCCGACCACCGGACGGGTCTCGATCGCTTCGCCGTCGGCGTCGCCGGTATTGGTGCGTACCCCGAGCTTGCACACCCCGCGGTAACGCTTGTCGGCGTCGAGCAAAAAGGCGGAAACCTTGGTCGCCTCGCCCAGACAGATCGGCAATACGCCGCTCGCCATCGGGTCGAGGTTGCCGGTATGACCGGCCTTGCGCGCATCGTACAGGCGCTTGACCTGCTGCAGTGCGTCGTTGGAAGTGATACCAATGGGTTTGTCGAGAAGCAGGATACCGTTGACGGCACGGCCTCGCTGACGCTGGCGTCGTGTCATTTGTGCCTCAGTCGTTTTTCTTGTGATCGTCGGCTGCGATTGCCTGATCGATGAGCGAAGAGAGGGAGGCCCCGCGCTCGATGGACTCATCGTAGACGAAATGCAGTTCGGGCACCGCGCGCAGCAACATGCGCCGCGCGAGTTCACGGCGCAGAAAACCGGCCGCGTGGCCCAACACGTCAAGCGATACTTTGACGTGCGCAGCGTCGGCGTTCATCACCGTAACGAACACCTTGGCATGCGCCAGATCGCGCGTCACCTCCACCGCCGACACGGTGACCATGCCGAGGCGAGGATCCTTAACCTCCTGCTGGATGAGCAGCGCCAGCTCGCGCTGCATCTGCTCACCCACCCGCCGATTCCGGCTGAATTCCCGTGCCAATTTACGCTACCGCCTTCAGCTTCAATTACAGGGTGCGCTGCACCTGAACTCGCTCGTACACTTCGATGTTGTCGCCGACGCGCACATCGTTGTAGTTCTTTACGCCGATACCGCACTCGAACCCCTGCCGGACTTCGTTGACATCGTCCTTGAAGCGACGCAGCGATTCCAGCTCGCCCTCGTAGATCACCACGTTGTCACGCAGCACGCGAATCGGGTTGTGGCGTTTGAGCACGCCGTCCACCACCATGCAGCCGGCGACCGCCCCGATCTTGGGCGAACGGAACACGTCGCGCACCTCGGCCAAACCGATAATCACCTCCTTGAATTCGGGCGCCAGCATGCCGGTCATGGCGTGCTTCACCTCGTCCAACAGCTCATAGATGATGCCGTAGTAGTGCAGATCGACGCTCTGCTCTTCAATCAAACGTTTGGCACCGCCGTCGGCACGGACATTGAAGCCGATAATGATGGCATTGGAAGCGACCGCCAAGTTGACGTCCGACTCGCTGATGCCGCCCACACCGCTACCGACGATCTTGACTTTCACCTCGTCGGTGGAGAGCTTGACCAGGGAGTCGGAGATGGCCTCCAGGGAACCCTGCACGTCCGCCTTGAGCAGGATATTGAGTGTGTTGACCTCGCCTTCCTGCATTTGGGTGAACATGTTGTCCAGCTTGGCCTGCTGCTGGCGAGCCAGCTTGACGTCACGGAACTTGCCTTGGCGGAACAGCGCCACTTCGCGCGCCTTGCGCTCGTCAGGCACCACCACCGCCGATTCTCCGGCACCGGGAGTACCGGACAGGCCCAGCACTTCAACCGGAATGGAGGGACCCGCTGCGTCGATGAACTGGCCATTTTCGTCGAGCATGGCGCGCACACGCCCGTATTCGTAACCGGCAAGCAGCATGTCGCCTTTGCGCAGCGTACCGCGCTGTACCAGAATGGTTGCTACCGCGCCGCGGCCCTTGTCGAGACGCGATTCGATCACCACGCCGCTGGCACGGCCATCCTTTACCGCCGTCAACTCCAGCACCTCGGCCTGCAACAGTATCGCCTCAAGCAAATCGTCGACGCCGGTGCCGACCTTGGCGGAGACATTCACAAACATGGTGTCGCCACCCCAATCTTCGGGGATAACGTTGAGCTGCCCCAATTCGTTCTTCACGCGATCCGGATCGGCATCCGGCTTGTCGATCTTGTTGACCGCCACCACCAGAGGCACACCGGCCGCACGCGCATGCTGTACCGCCTCTTTGGTCTGCGGCATTACGCCATCATCGGCCGCCACCACCAGCACGACTATATCGGTCGCCTGCGCACCGCGGGCACGCATCGCGGTGAACGCCGCATGGCCCGGAGTATCGAGGAAAGTAACCATGCCGCGCGGTGTCTCCACATGATAGGCACCGATGTGCTGGGTAATGCCGCCAGCCTCGCCGGCCGCCACGCGGGTGGCCCGAATGTAGTCGAGCAGCGAGGTCTTGCCATGGTCGACGTGGCCCATGATGGTCACCACCGGCGCCCGCGACTCCTCCTCGCCCGCGGCTTCCACCGCAACGATCTCATCCTCCAGCGCATTCTCGTTCAGCACCTTCGCCTTGTGACCCATCTCCTCGACCACGAGGATAGCGGTTTCCTGATCCAGCGCCTGATTGATGGTAACCATACTGCCCATCTTCATCAGTATCTTGATGAGTTCCGCCGCCTTTACCGACATCCGCTGCGCCAGTTCGCCGACAGTAATGGTTTCCGGCACCGACACCTCGCGCACCACCGGCGCAGTCGGCCTGGCGAAACCATGCAACCCGCCCCCGCCCGTCATGGCGGCCCCCATTCCCCTGGACGGCTTCTTCTTGCGTCGCCCACCCTTGCCTGGGGCGATATGCAGCTCCTCGCGACCAAAACGGTCGTTCGTCTTGTCGCGGCGCTTGCCGCTACCGCGCTTCTCGGCCTCTTTCGGCGCGGCCTTAGCCGGCTTCTCGGCACCTTTGGCCTTCTCCGGCTTGGCCACGGTCCGTGCCGCCTTTTCCGGTTCCGCCTTGGCAGCCGTCGCACGCGTCACCTCTTCGCTCATGCGCCGCGCCTCTTCCTCGGCCTGTTCTCTTGCCTCTTTCTCGGCCTGCTGTCTTGCCTCTTCCTCGGCTAGGCGCAACGCATCCTGTTCGGCCTTAATCCGTTCCTCTTCGGCGACACGAGCGGCGTCTTCCTGCAACTGCTGTTCCAGGCGCGCGACAATCTCTTCGTCCACCTGGCGGGTCTCTTCCTCCGGCGCAGCGCTGCGTTTCACGTAAGTACGTTTCTTACGCACCTGCACCGTAACCGTCTTGGCCTTACCGCCGGTGCTCGGCACCTTAAGCTCGCTGGTGGTACGGCGGCTCAGCGTAATCTTGGTCGGCCCGGCCTCCGGCTCAACCTCAGCGCTCGCCTCGCCGGCAAGATGTTTATCGCGCAAATAATTGAGCAGTTTCGCTTTGTCCTGATCGCCGATGGTCGAATCGGCATTCGCCGACGTAATGCCTGCTTCCTCAAGCTGAGTCAGCAGCCGGTCGACGCCGACGCCGACGGTATCAGCAAACTGTTTGACGGTTACTTCAGACATGGAACGGTACTCCTACCTTCAACCCTGCTCCTCACCCTCGAACCAAGGTTGACGTGCGGTCATTATCAGTTTGGCGGCGCGCTCTGCATCCATGCCCTCGATCTCCATCAGATCGTCCACCGCCAGTTCCGCCAGATCTTCCATGGTCTGGACGCCCATGTCGGCCAGCGCATAGGCTAGCTGCTGGTCCATATCTTCCATCGCCAACAGATCGGCGGCCGGCTCTTTGCCGCCATGCTCCTCACTGCTGATCTCTCGCGTCACCAGGATATCCTTGGCACGGGCGCGGAGCTCATTGACGATTCCTTCATCGAACTCTTCGATCTCGAGCATCTCGTGTACCGGCACATAGGCGACCTCTTCGATGCTGGAAAATCCTTCCTGTACCAGGATCACGGCAACCTCTTCGTCAACGCCAAGCTGCTCCATAAACAACCTGACCAGCGACTGAGCCTCCTCTTCGCTCTTTTCTTCCGCCTGCCGCTCGGTCATTACGTTCAGCGTCCAACCGGTCAGCTCGCTGGCCAAGCGCACGTTCTGGCCGCTGCGGCCGATAGCCTGCGACAGCTGCACTTCTTCCACTGCGATATCCATGCTGTGGCTCTCCTCGTCCATGACGATGGAGACCACATCCGCAGGCGACATGGCATTAATGACAAACTGTGCCGAGTTATCGTTCCACAGGATTATGTCGATGCGCTCACCGTTGAGTTCATTGGTCACGGTCTGCACGCGCGAACCGCGCATGCCGACGCAGGCACCCACCGGGTCGATACGCGGATCATTGGAACGCACGGCGATCTTGGCACGGGAGCCGGGATCGCGCGCCGCCGCCATGATGTCGATCAGCCCCTCGCCGACCTCCGGCACTTCCAGCTTGAACAACTCGATGAGAAACTTCGGCAAAGTACGGCTGACGAACAGCTGCGGCCCGCGTGGTTCGGAATGCACGTCAAACAGATAACCGCGCACGCGGTCACCCGGACGGATCGCTTCGCGCGGGATCAAGTGCTCACGACTGATCAGCGCCTCGATGTTGTTGCCCAAATCAAGGATTACGCTGCCGCGTTCCAGGCGTTTGACCACACCATTGATCAACTCGCCGACACGGTCGCCATATTGCTCGACGACCTGCGCCCGCTCTGCCTCGCGCACCTTCTGCACGATTACCTGCTTGGCGGTCTGCGCAGCGATACGGCCGAAGGACACCGACTCCACCTCATCTTCGACATAGTCGTCAGGCTGAATCTCGGGATCCTCTTCGCGCGCAGCGCTCAGGGTGTACTGACGCGACGGATGCTCCAACGGCATGCCGTCACTGTCGTCAACCACCTGCCAACGGCGAAACGTTTCATAATCACCGGTCTGCCGATCGATGCAGACCCGCACTTCAACGTCACCGCCGTAGCGTTTTTTAGTTGCCGTTGCCAAAGCGGCTTCGATAGCCTCGAAGATTATATCCTTGGCAACGCCCTTCTCATTCGACACCGCGTCGACAACCGTCAGGATCTCTTTGTTCATAATCCAGCCTCTATTCGCCTCCAGCCCCGGTCCAGCCACACGCATCATGTATACCGCTGTCAGCCGGCAGAGATCACCACTGCGGCACCAAATGTGCCTTTTCAATATCTTCCCACGGCAGTACCAGTTCCTCGCCGTCCAGTTCGATAACCACCGAACCGTCGCGCAGACCGAGTAGCTGCCCTTTAAACTTGCGCCGTCCGTCCAGCGGTCGCACCAACCGCACCTGCACCTGTTCGCCGACAAAGCGCTCAAAATGCGCCGGCTTGAACAGCGGCCGATCCAAACCCGGTGAGGAAACCTCCAAGGTATACTGTCCCTTTATCGGATCTTCCACCTCCAGCACGCCGCTGACCTGATGGCTTACCCGCTCGCAATCCTCGACCGTAATCCCGTCAGGCCTGTCGATAAACAGACGCAATACCGAATGCCGCCCCTGGCTCAGATATTCGAGGCCGAGCAACTCATAGCCGAGCGCATTTACGCCCGGTTCGAGTAATTCCGCCATCTGTTTCGCCGCTTGCGTCACTGGCAACCCTGGAAATAAAAAAAGGGCCCAAGGCCCACCCTGATACCGCAATATTGGCGCGGAATTATAACGTCGTCAGCGACAAAACGCACAACCCGCATCCCGGCCGCCGACCTATGCCCAGCGCCAAGCCAACCATAACAAAAAGCCCCGAAAACGGGGCTTTTGCATCAAATCGAGTGGTAGCGGGGGCTGGATTTGAACCAACGACCTTCGGGTTATGAGCCCGACGAGCTACCGGACTGCTCCACCCCGCAATCGATGACCGGCATTCTACATATCATGCCGCCACATAGCAAGAGAGCTCTCCGGCAAAATCAGAGTCGTTCCACCAAGTGCTTGAACTGATAGCGATAAACAAATCCCGGAAGAGCAAAAACCAAGAACAGACAAAAGGTTACCGTATAAAACTCCCATCCTTGGTGATAGATGTCGCCGTTAAGCTTCTTTTCCAGACCCATCGCCACGCCGCCCGCGACAAAATAGAGCACCAGCCATTCCAGCCAGCGCACCCACGCCCGCTTGTGGTCCTTTTTAGGATGCAGTACCAAAAATTCCCGTTCGCTCATCCAGGGGATATTGGCGGTGACGAAGGCAACGGCGATTAGAATCCAGGCAGCAGCGGTAATGGACATGGCAAGGTCGGCATCTCATTCGGTCAGTGGGACAGGGCGGTAGCGCACAGCGCCATCAGCGTTCCAGGATAGATGCCCAGGGCGAGGACCGCAAGGCCGTTGGCGCTAAGCATAACGCGCAATTCCAGAGTGGATTCTATAGCAGCAGCCCCGGCATCGGCCTTATCGAAATACATCGTCTTGACCACACGCAGATAATAGAACGCCCCCACCACCGAGAAGATGACGGCAACCACCGCCAGCCAGGTGAGACCGCCGGCCCCAAGCAGGGCCTCAATGACCGCCAACTTGGCCCAGAAGCCCAACAGCGGCGGCACCCCTGTCATCGAGAACATCAGAATCAGCATCATAAAGGCAAACCACGGGCTGCGTTCGTTCAGGCCTTTGAAATCCTCGATGCGATCGGCCTCGAATCCGGCGCGGCTCATCAGTACCACCATGCCGAAACCACCCAGTGTCATGACTACATAGGTGATCGCATAAAACATCGAGGCCGCATAACCGGCGGCAGTTCCCGACAATACGCCCAACAATAAAAAACCGATGTGGGAAATAGCCGAATAGGCAAGCATACGCTTAATGTTGCTCTGCGCTATCGCCACAAGATTACCAAGCGCCAGCGACGCCACCGCCAACAGCACCAAAATCCCCTGCCACTCGGCGTGCAGACCGCCCAAACCATCCACCAGCAAGCGCATCATCATCGCAAACGCGGCGAGTTTGGGGGCGGTGCTGAGATAAAGCGTCACTGCAGTGGGAGCGCCGTGGTAAACATCGGGCAGCCACATATGGAACGGCACCGCACCCAATTTAAAGGCGACCCCCACAATGATGAATACCAGCGCAAACGCCAGCACCACCTGCTGACCGCTGCCGACGGCCGCCGTCACTTGATTGATGTGCGTCAGGTCAAGACTGCCGGTCATGCCATAAAGCATCGACATGCCGTACAGCAGCATCGCGGAAGCCATCGCACCCAGCACGAAATATTTCATCGCCGCCTCGGATGCAACGACCGAATCACGTTGCAACGCCACCATCGCGTACATTGACAGCGACAATAACTCGAGCCCGAGATAGACCGTTATCAGGCTGTGAGCCGATACCAAAACATTCATGCCCAGCACGCCGAATAGCCCCAGGATATAAAATTCCCCCTTGAACATGTTGCGAGCGCGCAGATAGCCTTTCGAATAAAGGAATACGAAGAAGGTTGCGATGTAGATGGCGCCCTTCAGCACCGAGCCCATCGGGTCGAGCACAAAAGTGTCGCTGAAAGTAAGCGTCCGGCTGTTGTCATAGAGCATGATGGTCAACAGCAACGCCCCCAGCAGCGTCGACTGCGCCAGCAGGTAGGTAACCACCCGGCTGCGTTCGGTGAGAAACAGATCCAACAACAGAATGACGCAGGTCATTCCCAGCAAGAACATTTCAGGAAGCGCCGGCATAAAATCGGGCATGGGAATATTCATCAAGCGACTCTCCGCCTATAGCTTCGATACAGCGATGTGTTGCACCAAATGGTTCACCGTCGGGCGCATGATATCCAGCAACGGTGCAGGCCACAGACCCAGCCCCAACACCATCAGCGCCAGCAAACCCAGGATCACGAACTCGCGGGCATTGATGTCTTTCAATGCCGCAACTTGCGGATTGGCGACCTCGCCGTAGAACACGCGCTTCACCATCCACAAGGTATACGAGGCGCCGAGGATTAAAGTCGTACCGGCCAGGAAGGCATACCAGAAATTGCCCTTGAATGCCGCCAGGATCACCATGAACTCACCAACGAAACCGGAGGTTCCCGGCAGGCCCGCATTAGCCATCGCAAACAACACCATAAAACCGGTGAACAACGGCATAGCGTGCGCCACACCGCCATAGTCCTTGATCAGACGCGAGTGCATGCGATCGTAAAGTACGCCGACACTTAGGAACATTGCACCGGAGACGAAGCCGTGGGAGATCATTTGCACCATCGCACCTTCAATGCCCAGCGCAACACCCTGGGTACTGCCGGTGTTGGTCATAATCGCCCACGCCAGGAACAGGCCGAGGGTGACGAAACCCATATGTGAGATGGAGGAGTAGGCGATCAGCTTCTTCATATCCTGCTGCACGATGGCTACGAAACCGATGTAGACCACAGCTATCAGCGACAGCAGGATGATCAGCCAGCTCAGTTGATGGCTGGCATCCGGAGTAATCGGGAGGGAAAAGCGCAGAAAACCGTAAGTTCCCATCTTCAGCATGATGGCCGCCAGCACCACCGATCCGCCTGTTGGTGCCTCGACATGGGCATCAGGCAACCAGGTGTGTACCGGCCACATCGGCACCTTGACCGCAAACGCGATGAGGAAAGCCAGGAACAGGTAGATCTGAGGCTCCATGCCAATCTTCATCGTCTGGAAATCCAGGATGCTGAAGCTGCCCGATTGCAGGTAGAGCCAGATCAGCGCTACCAGCATGAACACCGAACCAAAGAACGTATACAGGAAGAACTTGATGGTCGCATAGATACGGCGCGGTCCGCCCCAGACACCGATGATGAGAAACATCGGTATCAGCATCGCCTCCCAGAAGACATAGAACAGCGCGGCATCCACGGAGGCGAACACGCCGTTCATAAGCCCTTCCATGATCAGGAACGAGGCCATGTACTGCGCCGTCTTGCTTTTGACCACATCCCAACCGGCAATGATCACCAACACCGTGGTGAATGTCGTCAGCAGAATCAGCGGCATCGAGATGCCGTCCACGCCGAGGTGATAATTGATCGACCAAGTACTGATCCAGGGATGCAGTTCGGTAAACTGCATTGCCGCCGTTGTCGTGTTGAAATTGAACAGCAGCGGCAGCGAAATTCCAAAGGTGACGACGGCGATGAGCAGCGAGAGAACCCGTGCCTCCAACGCATTGCGGCTGCCCGCGGCCAGTACCAGTATCCCACCCAAAATGGGAAGCCATATCACCAGACTCAGCAGAGGCAAATCAGAAAACATTCAGGCCGTACCTTTGTTGTTATTCCGCATTTCAATGCATTACGAAGAGGCCGAGCATCAACAACAGCCCCAGGAGCATGGCAAACGCATAGTGATAGAGGTAGCCGGACTGCAGGTGACGCACCACTGCCGCCGCCCATCCGACCGTACGGGCACTGCCGTTGACCATCAGACCGTCAATAGCGCGCTCATCACCCCAGTGCCAAAAAAACCGCCCGATACCGCGGCTGCCACCGGCAAAGAACCAGTCGTTGAAGCGGTCGAACCCGTACTTATTATCGAGAATGGTATAAATCGGGTGCAGTTTCGCCTGGAGCAGCGCCGGCCACTCGGTAAACCTCATGTAGAACAGCCAAGCGGTGAACACACCCGCCGCCGCCAACCAGAACGGCGCCGACACGAAGGCGTGCAGTACCATAGCCCATTGCCCGTGGTACCCCTTGGCCAGTTCCCCAAGTACATCATGCTGCGGCGCCACATAGATGGCGCTGCCGAAGAAGTCGCCGAAAGACATCTGCCCCACGTACATCCATCCGGAGATCACCGACGGGATCGCCAGTGCGATGAGCGGAACCGTCACCACCCACGGCGTTTCGCGCAGATGCTCGCGGGTATGCTGGTCCATCCGCGGCTTGCCGTGGAACACCATGAAGTACATGCGGAAGGTATAGAGCGCCGTCACAAATACACCCAATAGCACCGACCAGTAGGCAAAGCCCGCTCCGGCCAGATGCGATTCATGCACCGCTTCAATAATCGTATCTTTGGAGAAAAAGCCGGCGAAGCCCGGCGCGCCGATCAGTGCCAATGAACCAATCAGGGTGGTGATCCATGTGATCGGCATGTACTTTCGCAGGCCGCCCATATTGCGCATGTCCTGATCGTGGTGCATGGCCATGATCACCGAGCCGGCCCCCAAGAACAACAAGGCTTTGAAAAAGGCATGCGTCATCAAGTGGAACACGCCGGCAGCATAGGCCGAGGCGCCCAGCGCGACCGTCATGTAGCCGAGCTGCGATAGGGTGGAGTAGGCAATTACACGCTTGATATCGGTCTGTATCACACCGAGAAAACCCATGAACAGCGCGGTGATACCGCCGATCACCATCACGAACGATAGCGCGGTATCGGACCATTCGAATAGCGGTGACATCCGCGCCACCATGAAGATGCCCGCAGTAACCATCGTCGCGGCATGAATCAAGGCGGAAATAGGCGTTGGACCTTCCATTGAATCCGGCAACCACACATGCAACGGAACCTGCGCCGACTTACCCATGGCGCCGACGAACAGCAACAGGCAGATTACCGTCATCAGACTCCAATGAGCGCCTGGCCAAAGGGAGATCATGACGTCTTTCTGCAATGATGCAGCGTTGAATACATCGGCGTAATTGAGACTGTTGAAATACGCCAGCACGCAGGCGATGCCCAACAGAAAACCGAAATCGCCGACACGATTGACCAGAAACGCCTTCAAATTCGCATACACCGCGCTCGGTCGATTGAGCCAGAAACCGATCAGCAGATACGATACCAGACCTACCGCCTCCCAGCCGAAGAACAGCTGCATGAAGTTGTTGGCCATCACCAACATCAGCATCGAAAAAGTAAACAGCGAAATGTAGCCGAAGAAGCGCTGGTAGCTGTTGCGCCCCATTAAGCTGTCATGCGGCCAATTGTGTTCGTCGTCGGCCATGTAACCGACGGTGTAGAGATGCACGGCCAGTGATACAAAGGTTACCACCACCATCATCAACGCCGACAGCTTGTCTATCAGAAAGCCTACCTCGAACTTCACTCCGTCGGCCACCATCCATGTGTACACGTTCTGACTGATGACACCGCGATCTTGCACCACCACATGGTAGAACTGCGACAGCGACAGCAGGAACGCCACCGCCACCCCGAGAATGGCAACGGTATGCGCCCCTTTGCGTCCGATAGGCCCTCCGAACAAACCGGCCACCAAAGCGCCCACCAGCGGCGCCAGTACGATCGCGATGTTTACGTTGTGCAGATTGTCGAGCACCACACTACCCCTTCAGCGAATCGATATCGGCAACGTTGATGCTGCCCCGGTTGCGGAACAACACTACCAATATGGCCAGGCCAATCGCGGATTCAGCCGCCGCGACGGTAAGGATGAAGAACACGAACACCTGTCCCGCCGCATCGCCCAAATAGTGGGAAAAAGCAACGAAATTCATGTTGACTGCCAACAGCATCAACTCGACACACATCAGCAGGATAATCAGGTTCTTGCGGTTGAGGAACACGCCCGCAGTGCCGAGGCAGAACAGCAATGCTCCGACAATCAGATAATTCGACAAGGGGATCATGGCCGTCTCCAGTTTAAATTGCTCACTTGCGCTCTTCTGCGGTCATACTTACCAGCCGTACCCGATCTTCGCGGCGTGTTGCTACCTGCTGATCGACGCGCTGGTGCTTGGTATTGGGCCGGCGTCGCAAGGTCAGGGCAATGGCCGCGACGATAGCCACCAACAGGATAACCGCAGCGATCTCGAAGGGATAAACGTATGTGGTATAGAGCAACTCGCCCAACTGTTGCGTGTTGGAGTAGCTGGCGGCATGCGGCGCCGGAGCAGCCACTTGCGCCAACCCAAAGTGGTTCTGGCCCACGGCCAACCCCATTATCACCGCTATCAGTACCGCCACCAGAATGCCTAACGGCAGATAACGTGCGAACCCCTCACGTAACAGCGTCGTATTCAAGTCCAGCATCATCACCACGAACAGAAACAGCACCATTACCGCGCCGACATAGACCAACACCAGCACAATGGCGAGAAATTCCGCCTCCAGCAGCATCCACAACGCGGCACTGCTGAAAAAAGTCAGCACCAGGAACATGGCGGCATGCACCGGATTGCGCACCGTAATCACCATACCGGCGGCCAGCACCGTGATGGCGGAAAATACATAAAAAAGAATCTGTTCAAAGCTCATGGTTTGGTCCGCGCTTCATTGGGTCGGCATCGCCTCAGCGATAACGGGCGTCCGCTTCACGGTCGGCCGCAATTTGTTGTTCGTATTCATCTCCCACCGCCAGCAACTTCTCCTTGGTCATCAACAGGTCGCCGCGCTTTTCGCCGTGATACTCATAAATATTCGTTTCGACGATGGAGTCCACCGGACAGGATTCTTCGCAAAAGCCGCAGAAGATGCACTTGGCAAGGTCGATCTCGTAGCGGGTGGTGCGTCGCGTCCCGTCATCACGCTGCGCCGATTCGATAGTGATAGCCAATGCCGGGCAGATCACCTCGCACAACTTGCAGGCGATGCAACGTTCCTCGCCATTGGGGTAGCGACGCAGTGCGTGCAGGCCGCGGAAACGCGGCGACAGAGGTGCCCGCTCTTCCGGATATTGCACAGTGAATTTACGGCCGAACATGTAACGGCCGGTGACACCCATGCCGCGGAACAACTCCAACAGGAACAGGCTCTTGAAAAAGCGCACTATCGCATTCATCGTCGCCTCCTCACGCTTTGCCGAACCACGGCCCGATGCCGTAGGTAACGGCCGCGCCAATCAACAGCAGCCAGACGATGGTGATGGGAATGAACACCTTCCACCCCAAACGCATGATCTGGTCATAGCGGAAGCGCGGAAAGGTGGCACGAAACCAGAGATATAGGAACAGGAAAATGCAGGCCTTGGCCAGGAACCAGAACAGGCTGGGGGCAGCCAGCCACGTATGCTCAACGCCGGGAATGCCCTGAAACGGCGACAACCATCCGCCCAGGAACAAGACCGAGGTAAGCGCGCTGATCATGATCATATTGGCATATTCCGCCAGGAAGAACACGGCGAAAGCGGTACCGGTATAGTCCACGTGGAAACCGGCCACGATCTCCGACTCGCCCTCCGCCACGTCAAACGGCGCACGGTTGGTCTCGGCGACGCCGGAGATGAAATAGACAACGAACAACGGCAACAGCGGCAACCAGTACCAGTGCCACACGCCACCCTGCTGTGCTCGCACGATATCACCCAGATTGAGACTGCCGGCAGCTATCAACACGCCGACCAGGGCGAAGCCCATGGCGATTTCGTAGGAAACCATTTGTGCGGCGGAACGCATCGCGCCGAGAAAGGCATATTTGGAGTTGGAGGCCCAGCCGGCAATGATCACCCCGTACACGCCAAACGAGCCGATGGCCAGCACATAGAGCAGGCCGGCATTGACGTTGGCCAGCACCATGGTGTCGTTGAACGGCATCACCGCCCAGACCGCCAGTGCCGGCGCCATCGACAATACGGGCGCCAACAGGAACATCCCCTTATCGGCACCGCTGGGGATGACGATCTCCTTGAACATCAGCTTGAACACGTCGGCGAAAGGCTGCAGCCAGCCGCGCGGGCCGACCCGGTTGGGACCGATGCGTACCTGCATGTAACCGATGATCTTGCGTTCTGCGTAGGTTAGATAGGCGACGCCCAAGATTAACGGTATCAGGATGGCGACGATCTTGATCAGGATGATCAGTAAGGTCTGCAGCCCAATCGGCCATCCCCACCCTTGCAGCAATGTTTGCAGCGATTGCATCATGCGTCTGTTCCGGTCGCGTTCTACTTAAGTTATGCCGTGGTCACTTCGAGAGTGGCGTCCGCCGCACCTAGGGGCGCCGCCGTACCGGCCGGCACGTAGACGCAACCCGTGGGCACACGCTCGTCCAGCGTCAGCGGCAGCACGCTCTCTGCATCGCCCTGACGGACCCGCACCGAGGCCGCATTCTGCACGCCCAGCTGTGCCGCCGTCGCCGCGTTGATTCCGATCGCGCATACCTCGGCATCGGCCGTCTGTTGCAGCGCCGCACTGCGGCGCACCATGGCGTCCACACGATAGATCGGAAAATCGGTCACCCGTACCAGCCCCACAGGCGCCGCCGTTGCCGTCGGCGTCTGCCACGGCAAGCGGCTATTGGGGATGATCTCGCTGCAGGCATCCTGCAGCTCATCGCGCACCTGTTCCGAAGAGACGAATTCGAAACCTTCGACGTTGCACAGATTGCCCAGCACGCGCAACACCTTCCAACCCGGCCGCGCCTCGCCCGGTGCCGCCACACAGCCGGCAAAGCTCTGCCAGCGCCCTTCCACATTGACCAGTGTGCCGGAGGTTTCCGGAAACAGTGCAATCGGCAGCATCACATCGGCGTATTCACGCATCGCATCGGTGGCATAGGCGGTCAGCGCCACCACCGTATCGGCGCCGAGCAGCGCCGTACGCAATGCGTTACCCTCGATGGAGTCGAGTTCCGGTTCAACGCCGAGCAGCAGGTAACCCTTTAGGCCGGCGACCACCATGGCCCGCCAGTCCAGTCCCGCCACGTCGGTCTCGCGCCCGCCGGCAAGCCGGTGCGGCACCGCACCCGCCAGCCAAGCCCCGGCGCTGTTGCCGCCCTCCGGCAGTATGCCGAAGCGCGCGCCAGCGAGCCGCGCCACCAGCGCGGCCAACATCTGCAACTCGCTCTGCTGCGCATGATAGGCAGTGAGATTGCCTACCAATACCGCGCCCTGGGCTGCTTCGTTGAGATGCCGGGCGATGGTGCGGTGTTCCTCGGTCACGCTCACGTCCCCGCCCAGCGCCGCAAAACCCTCCGGCGGCTGTTCACCGGTAAGATCGAGCAACGCCTGCGCCACCGCCACCAACTCCCGCACCATTTCCGTCGGGGCAACTACACGCTTGGCCGCCAGAGGGAAGTTGAAGCTATGGTCGAACGGATTGATGACCATGACCTGGCCGCCGACGCGTACCGCCTTGCGCAGGCGCAGTGCCATCAGAGGCTGCTCTTTACGGACATTGGCGCCGACCAGGAGCGTTGCATCCAGGTTGTCCAGATCGGCCAACGCCTGACCCAACCACGGAAACGCCGGCAACCGCGCCTGCCCGCGGAAATCGATCTGGCGCAACCGGTGATCGATGTTGTTGCTACCCAAGCCGCGCAGCAACTTTTGCAGCAGGTAGAATTCCTCGGTGGTTGAGGTATATCCCGCCAAGGCAGCCAGCTGCGCGGCGCTATGATCGATCGTCACTTGCGTCAGGCGCTCCGCAGCCGCAGTCAGCGCGGTATCCCAATCGACGCTTTGCCACACGCCGTCTTTCTTGATCTGCGGTACCGTGAGGCGTTCAGCGTGATCCAGCGCCAAGTAGCTGAAGCGATCGCGATCAGCGAGCCAGACCTCATTCACCTCTTCGTTCTCGCGTGGCCGCACCCGCATCACCTTGTGGCTGCGCACATCAACCTGAAGATTGGCGCCAACGCAGTCGTGCGGCGATACGCTGTTGTGGCTCGTCAATTCCCACGGGCGCGCCGTATAGCGGTATGGCTTGGAGGTCAGCGCGCCGACCGGACAGAGATCGATGATGTTACCCGATACCTCGGAGCAGAGCGCCTTCTCCACATAAGTGCCGATGTACATATGTTCGCCGCGTCCCGGCGCACCCAGTTCCATCAGCCCCGCCACCTCTTCACCAAAACGCACGCAGCGGGTGCACTGGATGCAGCGCGTCATGTCGGTGGCCACCAGCGGTCCGATATCGGGAGACACCACTGCACGCTTACCTTCATGGAAATGCGAAACATCGCGGCCATATCCGATGGCCATTTCCTGCAGATCGCACTCGCCGCCCTGATCGCAGATGGGACAATCGAGGGGATGATTAATTAACAGGAACTCCATCACGTTGCGCTGAGCCGCTATCGCCTTGGGCGACTTGGTCCACACCTTCATGCCTTCGGTCACCGGCGTAGCGCAAGCCGGCAACGGCTTCGCCACCTTATCCACCTCCACCAGGCACATGCGGCAATTGGCGGCAACCGACAGTTTCTTGTGGTAACAGAAACGCGGAATGGAGATACCGGCCTCGTCCGCGGCCTCGATCAGCATTGAGCCTGAGCGTGCCTTAATCGGTGCACCATTAATTTCGATATTTACCATGGTCTCTCGCCGCATCAGCTACTGGTGCTTACACCATGCATTTCTTGTGATCGATGTGGTATTGGAATTCCTGGCGGAAGTGCTTGATAAAGCTCCTCACCGGCATCGCCGCCGCATCGCCCAGCGCACAGATGGTGTGTCCTTCGATCTGGCTCGCCGTTTGCGCCAGTCGATCCAGATCCTCCTGCGTTCCCTCGCCGTGCTCGATGCGATGCACCACCCGCGCCAGCCAGCCAGTGCCCTCGCGACATGGCGTGCATTGGCCGCATGACTCCTCATAATAGAAGTGGGAGATACGCGCCAGCGCCTTCACCATGCAGGTGGTCTCGTCCATCACGATCACCGAACCGGCACCGAGCATGGAACCGGACTTGGAGATGGAGTCATAGTCCATGGTCATCTGCATCGCGATCTCGGCCGGCAGCACCGGCGTCGAGCTGCCACCCGGAATCACCGCCTTGAGTTTACGCCCTTTCCAGACGCCGCCTGCCATCTCCAGCAGCTCGGCGAACGACGTACCCATGGGAACCTCGTAGTTGCCGGGCTTGTTGACATGACCGGAGACGCAGAACAGCTTGACACCGCCGTTGTTGGGCTTGCCCAGCTCCAGAAACCACTGGCCGCCGTGTTGCAGGATCGCGGGCACCGAGGCCAGCGATTCGGTGTTGTTGATGGTCGTGGGACGCCCGTACAAGCCGTAGCTGGCGGGAAACGGCGGCTTAAAGCGCGGCTGCCCCTTCTTGCCTTCGATGGACTCCAACAGCGCCGTCTCCTCGCCGCAGACATAGGCGCCGCCGCCCAAATGGACCTCGATATCGAAATCGATACCACTGCCCATGATGTTCTTGCCCAGCAGGCCCGCCGCACGCGCCTCCTCGATAGCCGTCTGGAACCGCTCGTACGGCTCCCAGAATTCGCCGCGAATGTAGTTGTAACCCTGAGTGGCGCCGATGGTGTAACCGGCGATGGCCATCCCCTCCACCAGCTGATGCGGGTTATAGCGCAGGATGTCGCGGTCCTTGCAGGTGCCCGGTTCGCCCTCGTCGGAATTGCAGACGATATATTTCTGGCCGGCGACGTTGCGCGGCATGAAACTCCACTTGAGGCCGGTGGGAAAACCGGCGCCGCCGCGGCCGCGCAACACCGAGGTCTTGAGCTCGGCGATGATCGCATCGGCGGGCGTCTTCTCTTTGAAAATCTTTTCCCACACCGAGTAACCGCCGACGCTGCGATAGCTGTCGAGCGTCCATGGTTTGTCCAGGTGTAGGGTACGGAAACAGACGTCGTTGGCCATGGCTTATTCCAGTCCGTCCAGGATCGAGTCGAGCACTTCAGGGGTGAGCTGCTCGTGATACTGTTTGGCGACCTGCATCACCGGCGCGTTGACGCAGGCACCGAGGCATTCCACCTCTTTCAGGGTAAAGCGACCGTCGGCGGTGGTCTCGCCCAGCTTGATGCCAAGACGCTTCTCCAGGTGCGCCACCACCTCTTCCGAGCCGCGCAGCATGCAGGAAATATTGGTGCAGACGCAGATCTTATGGCGGCCAACCGGCTCCAGTTCATACATCGAGTAGAAGGTGGCCACCTCATAGACCGCGATCGGCGGCATTCCCAAATAGGCCGCGACCCCGTCCATCAGTTCCTGAGTAAGCCAGCCGCCGTTCTGCTCCTGAGCGATGCGCAACGCCGCCATCACCGCAGACTGCCTGCGCTCAGGCGGATATTTGGCGATCCAGCGATCGATCTCGGCGCGCGACGCGGCGCTCAACAATTCGATATCAGCCTGTGCCATCAGCGGTCAATCTCTCCAAAAACGATATCCTGAGTGCCGATCACCGCCACTACGTCGGCCAGCATGTGACCGCGCACCATTTCGTCAAGCCCGGCGAGGTGAGCAAAGCCCGGCGCTCGGATCTTAAGACGGTACGGCTTGTTGGCGCCGTCAGAAATAAGGTAGATGCCGAATTCGCCCTTAGGGTGTTCGATTGCGGCGTAGGCCTCTCCTTCCGGCACCGTGATGCCTTCGGAGAAGAGCTTGAAGTGATGGATGAGCGCTTCCATGTCGCCCTTCATCTCCACCCGCGGTGGAGGCGCCACCTTGTGATCGTCGACGATCACCTGCCCCGGATTCTTACGCAGCCACTCCACGCACTGCTCGATAATGCGGTTGGACTGGCGGAATTCCTCGATGCGCACCAGATAGCGGTCGTAGCTATCGCCGTTGGTACCGACCGGGATATCGAAGTCGAGACGGTCGTATACCTCATACGGCTGCTTCTTGCGCAGATCCCAGGCAATGCCCGAACCACGCAGCATCGGACCCGTGAAGCCCATCTGCAACGCACGTTCCGGCGATACCACGCCGATACCGACGGTGCGCTGTTTCCAGATGCGGTTTTCCGTGAGCAACGTTTCATATTCGTCGACGTAACCGGGGAATCGCCTGGTGAAATCCTCGATGAAATCGAGCAACGATCCCTGCCGGTTTTCATTGCGCTGCTGCAACTCCTCCGCGCTATGCCACTTGCTCGCCTTGGTGTCGTATTGCGGCATGCGTTCGGGTAAATCGCGATAGACGCCGCCGGGACGATAATAGGCGGCATGCAAGCGCGCACCGGAGACCGCCTCGTAGCAATCCATCAGATCTTCGCGCTCGCGAAAGCAGTAGAGGAACATCGTCATCGCGCCGACATCGAGCGCGTGCGAACCCAGCCATAACAGGTGGTTCAGGATGCGGGTGATCTCGTCGAACATCACGCGGATATACTGGGCACGCAGCGGCACCTCGATACCCAGCATCTTTTCGATCGCCATGCAGTAAGCGTGCTCGTTGGACAGCATGGAAACGTAATCGAGCCGATCCATATACGGCAGACTCTGTACGTAGTGGCGCTGCTCCGCCAGCTTCTCCGTCGCGCGGTGCAACAAGCCGATATGCGGATCGGCGCGCTGAATCACCTCGCCATCCATCTCCAACACCAAACGCAGTACGCCGTGTGCCGCCGGGTGCTGCGGCCCAAAGTTCATGGTGAAATTGCGGATCTCGGCCACGGCCTACTTCCCCTCTTGTGCTGACGGCGAATCAGGCGTCACATAACGGTGATCATGGCGGATCACTCGACTAATGAGATCGCGCGGCTCGATGGTCACCGGCTGATAGACCACGCGCCCCTTGTCGGGGTCGTAACGCATTTCCACATTGCCGATGACGGGAAAATCCTTGCGGAACGGGTGGCCGACGAAACCGTAGTCGGTGAGGATGCGACGCAGATCAGGGTGGCCTTCGAAGACGATGCCAAACAGATCGAATGCCTCGCGTTCGTACCAGTCGGCGGAACTCCAGATGGAAACCACCGAATCAACCAGCGGTACATCGCCGCGCGCAAACACCTTGAGCCGGATACGGTGATTGTTGCGCACCGACAGCAAATGATAAGCGACGGCAAAACGCGGCGCATTCCAGACACCATCACCGTAGGCCGAATAGTCGATACCGCACAGATCGATCAGTTGCTCGAAGGCAAAATCCGGTTCGTCGCGCAGGGCGCGATACACGTCCAGCATATGTTGCCGCATTACCTCTACGGTAAGCTCGCCCATAGCCACGGTGCAACGCCCCACCTGTCCTTGGAAACGTTGCTCGATACGTGTTGAAAGGTTCTGATAATAATCAGACATGCCGTTATCTTCTCGCTATTAACGGGCGATGGTATTGGTGCGGCGAATCTTGTTCTGCAACTGCAAGATACCGAACAGCAGCGCCTCGGCCGTCGGCGGACAACCGGGCACATAGATATCCACCGGGACGACCCGATCGCAGCCGCGCACCACCGAATAGGAGTAGTGATAGTATCCGCCGCCATTGGCGCAGGAACCCATGGAAATGACCCAGCGCGGTTCGGCCATCTGGTCGTACACCTTGCGCAGCGCCGGTGCCATCTTGTTCACCAGTGTACCGGCAACGATCATGACGTCCGATTGCCGCGGGCTCGGACGGAATACGATACCGAAACGGTCCAAGTCATAGCGCGCCGCGCCGGCATGCATCATTTCGACCGCACAGCAGGCCAAGCCGAAAGTCAGCGGCCACATCGAGCCGGTACGCGCCCAGTTGACGAGCTTGTCGACCGTCGTGGTGACGACGCCTTTTTCCAGGATACCTTCAATACCCACAACACACCTCTTTGCCTAACGTCGTCGGCCGCGGCAAAACAGCGCCTGCGCCCGCAGCAAGCCGCGGTTCGCAGTGGTCGACGAGCATGCCGCACATCATCCGCGCGGCTATTCCCACTGTAGGGCTCCCTTCTTCCATTCGTAGACGAAGCCGATTACAAGGATAGCGAGGAACAGAGCCATTGCGAAAAAACCGAAGGTTCCGATATGTCGCAGCACAACTGCCCACGGAAAGAGAAAGGCTATTTCCAAATCGAAGATGATGAACAGTATAGCGACGAGGTAGTAGCGCACATCGAATTTCATGCGCGCGTCTTCAAATGCCTCAAAACCACATTCGTAGGGAGAGAGTTTTTCGCTATCGGGACGGTGTGGGGCGAGAATAAACCCGAGAGCAAGTAAAACGGCGCCAACAAGGACGCCAACGACGATGAAGATCAGGATGGGAAGATAATTCTCCAGCATCGCGCGACGTCGCTCCTATGGAAACTGGCTGCGGCAATATGCCAAGCGCCGTGTTGTACAAATGTTGTTTTCGTGTGAACAAGTCCGAGGAGTCTAGGCTAGCAGGTGATCTGCTGTCAAGCCCAGGCAATGCCGATTCCCTTTAACTTTCATGAAGTTATATATGACATTATTTTTTTTATGTGAAATGAACAAGATCAACGCCATGCGCGCGGCATCACACGTCATTGTTGTGAAAAGAACGCGTTACGTTACGCTAAAGGCGATGACATAAGGCACACGCTGAATTAAAAAAAAACCGCGCTCCTGCGCGGCTTTTTTTGTCTCACCTGTCATTCGCAGCAATGCCAGGTATCTGTTATTTGGTGCGGACGGTGGGACTCGAACCCACACAGCTTGCGCCACCACCCCCTCAAGATGGCGTGTCTACCAATTCCACCACGTCCGCGAAAATATGAGTGACTGGTCCCGCGCTATTTCTTTGGCGTCGGCGGCAGATCCGTTGGCGCCGCCGTTTTTCCCGCTGCGGGCGGCGCGGTAGTTTGCACCGCCGCCGGTGCGCTCGGCTGCGGCATCGAGATTTGGGTAACACTCGTATGCACGGCGATCCTACCGGAAAAATAGGCCAGCGAGAGACTTGTTATAAAAAACACCGCCGCCAAAACAGCCGTCATCCGGCTCAGGAACGAAGTCGAACCGCGGGCACCGAACACTGTGGCCGAGGCGCCGCTGCCAAACGCAGCACCGGCATCGGCACCTTTGCCCTGCTGCAATAGCACCAGGACGATCAGCGCGATCGACACCAACACATGCACAATCAAGATAAGCGTTTGCATCTCTGTCGTATTCCAGCGCGCTCTAATTGGCCGCGCGGCAAATGGTCAAAAAATCATCCGCCTTAAGCGACGCGCCCCCGATGAGGCCGCCATCGATATCGGCTTGGGCCAGCAAGGTGGCTGCATTGGCGGCATTCATGCTGCCACCGTATAAAATGCGCACCTTAGCGGCAACGTCGGCATCACCAGCTTTGGCAATATGGCCGCGGATGAAGGCATGCACCTCCTGTGCCTGTTCGGGTGTCGCTGTTTTGCCGGTCCCTATGGCCCATATCGGTTCATACGCAATCACGCTATCGCGCAGCGCCGCAACACCGTCCAGCGCAATGACGGCAGCCAATTGCCGCGCCACCACCTGTTCCGTGACGCCCTGTTCACGTTCGTCCAGGGTCTCACCCACACACAGAATCGGTCGTAACCCAGCAGCCCGCGCTACGGCGACCTTCTTCGCCACCATTTCGTCGCTCTCGCCATACAGCGAACGACGCTCCGAATGGCCAACGATGACGTAACGGCAGCTAAAATCCAACAGCATCGAAGCCGATATCTCGCCGGTGAAGGCGCCTGACTGCTCAGTGCTCAGATTCTGCGCGCCCCACGCGATCGTCGTATCCGCCAGCTGTGCTGCTACCGCTGGCAGGTAAATATAGGGAGCACATACAGCAACTTCCGCTTTCTTGACGTCGCCGATACCTTGTTTGATGCCGTCCAGCAGGGCCGTGACGCTGGCCTTCGAACCGTTCATTTTCCAGTTACCGGCAACAAGCGGTTGTCGCATCGACACTTCCCCCGAAAATCCATGTAAAAACAGCGCCGAAGCTTACCTGCTGACGGCAAATAAATCAATCCGCCCGCACGATCGCCTCACGCACCGCCTCAGCCAGCTCTGCCGCCACCCGCTCGACCAGCACAGTGTCTTCACCCTCGGCCATCACTCGCACCAGCGGTTCGGTCCCCGAAGGGCGCAACAATACACGGCCGCGCCCCGCGAACGTCGACTCCGCGGCCTGCACCGCCTCCTGAATGGATACCGAGGCGGCCACGTCAAAGGGCCGCGCCAACGGTACGTTGATCATCGTCTGCGGATACTTGCGCATACCGGCCTTAAGCTCCGCCAGGCTGCGGCCAGTGCTCGCCACGGCGCTGAGCACTTGCAATGCCGACACGATGCCGTCGCCGGTGGTGGTACAGTCACGGCAGATAATATGACCCGATGACTCGCCGCCCAACGGCCAGCCGAGCTCGCTCATCCGTTCCAGCACATAGCGGTCGCCGACCCTGGCACGCTCGAAAGCGATGCCGACGGCATTAAGGGCGTGCTCCATCCCCAGATTGCTCATCACGGTACCGACCACGCCGGGCAGCATGCCCCGGCGGTGACGTTCGCCGGCAATAATGAACAGCAGTTCATCACCGTCGACCACCTCACCACCTTGATCCACCATAACGACGCGATCACCGTCGCCATCGAGGGCGATGCCGAGATCGGCCTGCTGCTCCAACACCGTCCGCTGCAACAGCGCCGGCTGTGTCGACCCGCAATCGACGTTGATGTTAAGACCATCGGGCAGCGCCCCGATGGCCACCACATCCGCACCCAGCTCCCGAAATACATTGGGGGCAACGTGATAAGTGGCACCATTGGCGCAATCCACGACAATCCTGAGTCCGGACAGGCTGAGCGTGTTGGGAAAGGTGCTCTTGCAAAATTCAATGTAACGGCCGGCGGCATCGACCACGCGCTCGGCCTTGCCCAGATGGGCTGATGGCACCATCGTCATCGCTCGATCGAGTTCTTCCTCGATCGCCGATTCCACCTCGTCGGGCAATTTGGTACCCGCGGCGGAAAAGAACTTGATGCCGTTGTCTTCATACGGGTTATGTGAAGCGCTGATGACGATACCGGCCGATGCGCGCAGAGTGCGGGTCAGATAAGCGATGGCCGGCGTCGGCATCGGCCCCAGTAGTCGGATGTCGAGACCGGCGGCCGACAACCCCGCCTCCAACGCGGACTCAAACATGTAGCCGGAGATGCGTGTATCCTTGCCGACCACAACCCGACCGCCATGGGTGCCGTGCGACAACACGCGTCCGGCAGCCCAGCCCAACTTGAGCATAAATTCCGGCGTAATGGGGAAATCGCCCACCTTGCCGCGCACTCCATCGGTACCGAAATATTTGCGCCCCACGTCCCACTCTCCCACCCGGCGTCGCGCGCCGTTATATCGTCAGACCGACCGCTGCACTGCGGCAACGATCTTCATCGCATCGACCGTCGCTTTGACGTCATGCACGCGCACAATCGCTGCGCCCTGCCACGCGGCGATCACTGCCGCCGCCACGCTGCCATGCAGACGCTCCTGCACCGTCGCATCCAGCAGCGCGCCGATCATGCTCTTACGCGACAAACCCACCAGCAACGGCAGACCCAACGCGCTGAATTCCGTCAAATGCCGCAGCAGCATCAGATTATGTGGCGAGGCCTTGCCGAAACCAAAACCTGGATCGAGCAGCAGGCGTTCGCGCCCTATGCCCGCCGTATCGCACACAGCGACACGCTGCGCCAGGAAAGCCATTACCTCGGCCACCACATCGCCATACTGCGGCGTCTCCTGCATGGTCCGCGGCTCCCCGCGCATATGCATCAGGCAGACCGGCACCCCGGTCTCCGCCGCGGCCTCCAGCGCACCGGACAGACGCAACGCATAGACGTCGTTAATCAGCCCCGCCCCTGCCGCCACGGCGGCCCGCATCACCGCCGGTTTGCTGGTATCGACCGAGATCGGCACCGGCAACTCAGCCGCCAGCATCTCCACCAGGGGGACCACACGCTCCAGCTCTTCCTGCTCGCCTACTGCCGCCGCACCCGGCCGGGTCGACTCGCCGCCGACGTCGATGATGGCGGCACCCTCCGCCACCATTTGCCGTGCCCGCGCCAACGCCGGCTCCGGCCGGAGGTAACTCCCGCCGTCGGAAAACGAATCGGGCGTGACATTGAGTATCCCCATTACCTGGGGCGTCGACAGATCAAGGGGCCGATCGGCACAGTCGAGGAACATCACAACTCCCACTGCAAATGCGCGCCATTATATCAGGGGGTGCAAAACAAAACGCCCCGCGAAGCGGGGCGTTTGCGAGGAGCGTCACACTCAGTGTTGTCCTGCCGGATCGCCGATCTTGCCGTCGGCGGTCGACTCACTACCGGAAGCCGCGGCACCGCTCCCCGATTTCGGCTCATGGTCGGTCCAGTTGGCCGGCGGACGCGGCGGACGTCCGTCCATGATGTCGTTGATCTGATCGAGGTCGATGGTCTCGTATTTGACAAGCGCGTCGGCCATCGTGTGCAGTTTGTCCATGTTATCGGTCAGGATCTGGCGCGACCGCTCATAGTTGCGGTCGATGAACAGGCGCACCTCTTCATCAATGATATGGGCGGTCTCGTCCGACACGTTCTTGTGCTGAGTCACCGAGCGACCGAGGAATACCTCGCCCTCCTCTTCCGCATAGGTGAGCGGACCCAGCTTATCCGACAGGCCCCACTTGGTCACCATATTGCGTGCCAATTCGGTAGCGCGTTGGATGTCGTTGGAGGCGCCTGTAGTCACCTTCTCGGGCCCGAAGATCAGCTCTTCCGCAATGCGACCGCCGAACAAGCTGGATATCTGGCTTTCGAGACGCTGCTTGGAATAGCTGTAGCGATCCGTTAGTGGCAGGAAGAGCGTTACCCCCAGCGCCCGCCCGCGCGGGATGATCGATACCTTGTGCACCGGATCGTGGTCCGGCACCACGCGGCCGACGATGGCGTGACCCGCCTCGTGATAAGCGGTGAGCTTCTTCTCGTCCTCACTCATCACCATCGACTTGCGCTCGGCGCCCATCATGATCTTGTCCTTGGCACGCTCGAACTCCTCCATGCTCACGATGGCCTTGTTGCTGCGCGCCGCGAACAGCGCCGCCTCGTTCACCAGATTGGCCAAATCGGCGCCGGAGAAACCGGGCGTGCCGCGGGCGATGATCGACGCGTTGACGTCGGTCCCCACCGGTACCTTGCGCATGTGCACTTTCAGGATCTGCTCGCGGCCGCGCACGTCCGGCAACGGCACCACCACTTGGCGGTCGAAGCGACCGGGACGCAGCAGCGCCGGGTCCAATACGTCGGGGCGGTTGGTGGCGGCGATGACGATGACGCCTTCATTGCCCTCGAAACCATCCATCTCCACCAGCAGCTGGTTCAGTGTCTGCTCGCGCTCGTCATGGCCGCCACCGAGGCCGGCACCGCGATGACGGCCGACCGCGTCGATTTCATCAATGAAGATGATGCATGGCGCATGTTTCTTGGCCTGCTCGAACATGTCGCGCACGCGCGACGCGCCGACGCCGACGAACATCTCGACGAAATCCGAACCGGAGATGGTAAAGAACGGCACCTTGGCCTCGCCGGCGATGGCCTTGGCCAGCAGGGTCTTGCCGGTACCGGGGGCGCCGACCATCAGTACCCCGCGCGGGATCTTGCCGCCCAGCTTGGTGAACTTGGAGGGATCACGCAGGAACTCGACCAGTTCCCCCACCTCATCCTTGGCCTCCTCCACGCCAGCCACGTCGGCAAAGGTCACCTTTACCTGATCCTCGCCCAGCAGCCGCGCCTTGCTCTTGCCGAACGACATGGCACCGCGCCCGCCAGCCCCGCCCCCCTGCATCTGGCGCATGAAAAATATCCAGACACCAATCAGCAGCAGGAACGGGAACCAGGAGATAAATATCTGGGTAAGCAGCCCCTGGCTTTCGGGCGGCTTGGCTAACACATCGACGTGATTGTTGATGAGATCGCCCATCAGGCCGGGATCATTGGGGCTATAGGTACTGAAGTTGGTACCGTCAGTCTTGAACCCGACGATCTGGTGCCCTTCGATCTGGATACTCTTGACATCACCGGCGCGTACGTCGGAAATGAACTGGGAATAGGGCATAGGCGGATTGCTCGGCCGCCGCTGGCCGAAATTATTGAACACCGTCATCAGAATGACGGCGATAACCACCCATAGAATGATGTTTTTTGCTATATCGTTCAAAGCACGCCTCTCAACACTGACCCCGGTACGCCAAAGGCACCATACGCTTTATGGGTACGTTACTACAGAGAATGGTTCCTCGCCACCACATATACCTCACGCGAACGAGGCCGCGAGGCCGCCGGCTTGCGGATCGATACTTTGCTGAAGCTCTCGCGCATGGCCTGCATGAACGGGTCGAATCCGGGTCCTTGGAACGCCTTCACCACGAAATCGCCTCCCGGTTTCAGCACCGTACGGCACAACTCCAGCGCCAATTCCACCAAATACATGGCGCGCGGCAGGTCGACCGAACTCATACCACTGATATTGGGCGCCATATCCGACATTACAAGATCGACCGGCCTTCCCTCCAGCAAGGCCAATAGGCGATCCAGCACCTCCTGCTCCCGGAAATCGCCATGCACGAATTCCACCCCCGGCAGAGGATCCATCGGCAGGATATCCAATGCCACCACCCGCCCCTTGCCGCCGACGATGTCCGCGGCCACCTGCGACCACCCTCCGGGGGCCGAACCCAGATCGACCACGGTCATCCCCGACTTCAGCAGGCGATCCTTTTTATTGATCTCCAACAATTTGTATACGGCGCGGGAGCGGTATCCCTCTTGCTGGGCACGCTTCACGTACTCGTCGTCAAAATGCTCTTTCAGCCAACGGCTGCTGCTCTTGCTGCGCGCCATACCTCGTCCCCTGCCGTCATCCAATCTGTGCCGCTACGATCCGCAAACGGCGCGCTGTCCTGCGCCCGGGTTCCGGAGTACACTAGCGCCCCTTTCACGCTGCCACACCCGGAGTGACCCTGACCATGGCCCTGACTGAACCGCAGAAACGCCACTTGCGCAAACTCGCCCATGCCCTGAAACCGGTGATCATCGTGGGTGGAGGGGGTGTTACGGCAGGGCTGCTGCAGGAACTCGATTCGACGCTGGAACACCATGAGTTGCTGAAGGTGCGCGTCAATGCCATCGATCGCGACGCGCGCCGGGCGCTGATCGAACAGTTGTGTTCCGCCAGCCGCAGCGAAGCGGTACAGCTCATCGGCCACATCGCCGTGCTCTACCGGCGGGCCGACAAGCCGCGTCTCCAGCTAGCGTAACCTGAAACCGGCGGCCAGCAACAGGCCGCCAACGCTGTTGAAGAGATAGAGGATCGCCGCGATTCCATGCAAACGGGCAAACGCCGCTTCCTGCGGCGTGCCGGCGGCCAAACCGTTGGCCTTCAGCGCCACCATCAGCGGTTGCAGCCAGAACTGTCCGATCCCCACCAGCAGCACCATCCCCAGCAACAGCCAGGCGCGCGGACTGCGCAGCAGCGCGCGTCCGCGGCGACTCCACTCTCCCAGCAGCAGTAGTCCACCGCACAGCAGCCCGATATAGCTCACCGCCGTAAACATCTTGCCTGCCAGCATCCCGGCCAGCATTCGATCCTGCAACGTGGCAAATAAAGTCGGCACCGCCAGATAGCCGATCGCCCACAAGGCACCGACCCAGAGGGTAATGAGAATGCGTTCGCCGATCAGATACATAGGGTGGAATTCCGGATTTCGAGTTGCGGATTCCGGCGTGCGAAACCCGGACCCCGGGTCCCGCTACCGTCATTCATAGCGGACTTCGACGATCTCGTATTCGCGGACGCCGCCCGGTGCCTGGACCTGGGCGATATCGCCCTCCTCCTTGCCGATCAGGGCGCGCGCCACCGGCGAGGTCACGGAGATACGCTGCTCCTTGATATCGGCCTCGTCCTCGCCGACGATCTGGTAGGTCACCTCGTCCTCGGTATCCATGTCCAGCAGCGCAACGGTGGCGCCGAACACCACCTTGCCGCCGGCATTGAGCGCAGTCGGATTGATGATCTGGGCATTGGACAGCTTGCCCTCGATCTCCTGGATGCGCCCCTCGATGAAGCCCTGTTGTTCACGCGCCGCATGATACTCGGCATTCTCCTTCAGATCGCCATGGGCACGGGCCTCGGCGATCGCCGCGATCACGCGCGGGCGCGCCACGCCCTTCAGCTCGGTCAGTTCCTGGCGCAGGCTCTCGGCACCGCGCGCGGTCATCGGGGTCTTGCTCATTTAACCAGCTCCAAGTGCAGATCCTGGATACGATTCACATCGCTGATGTCACGCTGCATCATCGCCTTGGCGGTGGCCAGCGCACCCGCCAGGGTCGTGGTATAGGTCACCTTGTGCTGCAACGCCTCGCGCCGGATCAGGAAGGAATCGGCGATGGCCTGCTTGTCTTCCGTAGTATTGACGATAAAACTGATCTCATCGTTTTTGATCATGTCGACGATGTGCGGCCTGTCCTCGGTCACCTTGTTGACGCGACTGAAGGGTACGCCCGCCTCCTCCAGGGTGCGCCCGGTACCGCGGGTCACCAGGAGCTCGAAGCCCAATTCGACCAGATAGCGGCACACCGGCACCACCCCCGCCTTGTCCGCATCGCGCACACTGACGAAGGCCTTGCCGCCCTTGGGCAGCACGATGCCGGCCCCCAGTTGCGACTTGTAATAGGCCTCGGCAAAACTGCGTCCTATGCCCATCACCTCGCCGGTGGACTTCATCTCTGGTCCCAGGATGGGGTCGACGCCGGGGAACTTGATGAAGGGGAACACCGCCTCCTTGACCGAATGATAGGCCGGTACCACCTCGCGGGTCACCCCCTGCTTGCTCAGCGTGTTGCCCACCATGCAGCGCGCAGCCACTTTGGCCAGCGCCACGCCGGTCGCCTTGGAGACGAACGGCACGGTGCGCGAGGCGCGCGGATTGACCTCCAACACATAGACCTTGTCACCCTTGATGGCAAATTGGGTGTTCATCAGACCGATCACCTTCAGTTCCTTGGCCATGGCCCGAATCTGATCGCGCAGTTCGTCCTGGATCGCCGGCGTCAGATTATAGGGCGGCAGCGAACAGGCGGAGTCGCCGGAGTGGACGCCGGCCTGTTCGATGTGTTCCATGATGCCGCCGATGAGCACATCCGTGCCGTCGCAGATGGCGTCCACGTCGACCTCCACCGCATCGTCGAGGAAACGGTCCAGCAGCACCGGCGACTCGTTGGAGACTTTCACCGCATCGCGCATGTAGGTACGCAGTTCGGCCTCGTTGAAGACGATCTCCATGGCGCGTCCGCCCAGCACGTAGGAGGGGCGCACCACCAGCGGGTAGCCGATCTCCTCCGCCAGACGCACGGCGTCCTCCGGATTGCGCGCGGTGCGGTTGGGCGGCTGGCGCAGGCCCAGCTTGTCGATCATCTTCTGGAACCGCTCGCGGTCCTCGGCCAGGTCGATGGAATCGGGCGTGGTGCCGATGATCGGCGCGCCGGCCGCTTCCAGGTCGCGCGCCAGCTTGAGCGGCGTCTGGCCGCCATACTGGACGATGACACCCTTGGGCTGCTCCAGCGCGATCACCTCCAGCACGTCCTCCAGGGTCAGCGGCTCGAAGTAGAGGCGATCGGAGGTATCGTAATCGGTGGAGACGGTCTCCGGATTGCAGTTGACCATGATGGTCTCGTAGCCGTCCTCGCGCATGGCGAGCGCGGCATGCACACAGCAGTAGTCAAACTCGATGCCCTGGCCGATGCGGTTGGGCCCGCCGCCCAGCACCATGATCTTGTCGCGTGAGGTCGGCTGTGCCTCGCACTCCTCCTCGTAGGTGGAATACATATAGGCGGTGGAGGTGGCGAACTCGGCGGCGCAGGTGTCGACGCGCTTGTAGACCGGGCGCACGCCCAGCTGGTGGCGCAGATTGCGCAGCACGCCTTCGCGTACGCCGAGCAGGTGTGCCAGACGGCGGTCGGAGAAACCCTTGCGCTTGAGCTGGAACAGGGCCGCCTTGTCGAGTCCGTCGATGCCTTTGGCGCGCACCTCCTGCTCCAGTTCCACCAACTCGCGTAGTTGCACCAGGAACCACGGGTCGATCTTGGACAGCTCGTGGATATCCTCCAGGCTCATGCCTGCACGGAAACCGTCGGCCACATACCACAGACGCTCGGCGGTCGGTGTGCGGATCTCCCGGCGCAACCGCTCCATCGGGTTCTCGATAGCAGGGTCGAGCACTTCGTCCAACCCGTCCTTGCCGGTCTCCAGACCGCGCAGCGCCTTCTGCAGCGACTCCTGGAAGGTGCGGCCGATGGCCATCACTTCGCCCACCGACTTCATCTGAGTGGTCAGGCGCGCATCGGCCTTGGGGAATTTCTCGAAGGTGAAGCGCGGTACCTTGGTGACCACATAATCGATGGATGGCTCGAACGAAGCCGGGGTGGCGCCGCCGGTGATGTCGTTCTGCAACTCGTCCAGGGTGTAGCCGACCGCCAGCTTGGCCGCCACTTTGGCGATGGGGAAGCCGGTCGCCTTGGAGGCGAGCGCCGAGGAGCGGGAGACGCGCGGATTCATCTCAATGATGATCATGCGGCCGTCCGCCGGATTGATGGCGAACTGCACGTTGGAACCGCCGGTATCGACACCGATCTCGCGCAGCACCGCCAGCGAGGCGTCGCGCATGATCTGGTACTCCTTGTCGGTCAGCGTCTGCGCCGGCGCGACGGTGATGGAGTCGCCAGTGTGCACGCCCATCGGGTCGAAGTTCTCGATGGAACAGATAATGATGCAGTTGTCCCTGCGGTCGCGCACCACCTCCATCTCGTACTCTTTCCAGCCCAGCGCCGACTCTTCGATCAGCAGCTCGTTGGTGGGCGAGAGGTCGAGGCCGCGCTCGCATATCTCCATGAACTCTTCACGATTGTAAGCGATACCGCCGCCCGAACCGCCCATGGTGAACGACGGGCGGATGATGGTGGGAAAGCCGATCTGCGCCTGCACCTGCAGCGCCTCTTCCATGCTGTGGGCGATGGCCGAGCGCGGCATGCTGAGACCGATCTTCTTCATCGCCTTACGGAAACGGTCGCGATCCTCGGCCTTGTCGATGGCGTCGCGGCTGGCACCGATCATCTCCACGCCGAACTGCTCCAGCACACCGTGCTTGGCCAGGTCGAGGGCGCAGTTGAGCGCCGTCTGCCCGCCCATGGTGGGCAGCAGCGCATCGGGGCGCTCCTTCTCGATGATCTTGGCCACGGTCTGCCAAGTGATCGGCTCGATATAGGTGGCGTCGGCCATCTCCGGGTCGGTCATGATGGTGGCCGGATTGGAGTTGACCAGGATGACCCGGAAGCCCTCCTCCTTCAGCGCCTTGCAGGCCTGGGCGCCGGAGTAGTCGAACTCGCAGGCCTGGCCGATGACGATAGGACCGGCGCCGATGATGAGGATGCTGTGGATGTCGGTACGTTTTGGCATGGCTCAGTTACAAGTTGCAAGTTACAAGGTTCAAGTCACAAGAGGTCTGCTTGTCACTCGACACTCGTCACTTGGCGCTCTTCATTAATTCCACAAAGTGGTCGAACAGCGGTGCCACGTCGTGCGGACCGGGGCTCGCTTCAGGGTGCCCTTGGAAGCTAAAAGCCGGTTTGTCGGTACGGTGGATGCCCTGTAGCGAACCGTCGAACAGCGAGCGGTGGGTCGCCTTCAGGGTCGCCGGCAGCGTCGCCTCGTCCACAGCGAAGCCGTGGTTTTGGCTGGTGATCATCACTTGGCGGCTCTCCAGATCCTGCACCGGGTGGTTGGCACCATGGTGGCCGAACTTCATCTTCACGGTCCTGGCACCGCTGGCGAGGGCCAGCAATTGGTGTCCCAGGCAGATGCCGTAAGTGGGCACCCCGCCATCGACGAGTTCCCGTATCGCCGCGATGGCGTAGTCGCACGGCTCCGGGTCGCCGGGGCCGTTGGAGAGGAACACGCCGTCCGGCTGCAGCTTCATCACCTCGGCCGCCGGGGTCTTGGCGGGCACCACGGTAACGCGGCAGCCGCGGTCCACCAGCATGCGCAGGATATTGCGCTTGACGCCGTAGTCGAAGGCCACCACGTGCAGCGGCAGCTTCTCCCCCAACGGCTCCGGATGGCTCGGCAGCCCCCCTTCGAGGGTCCACGACCCCTGGGCCCACAGGTACGGGGCATGGGTGGTCACCTCCTTGGCCAGATCCATCCCCTTGAGACCGGGGAAACCGCGCGCAGCGGCCAGGGCCGCATCGGCATCGATGGCAGCCCCCGTGACGATACAGCCGTTCTGGGCACCCTTCTCGCGCAGGATGCGGGTCAGCTTGCGGGTGTCGATACCGGCGATGGCCACCACATTGTGCTTGCGCAGGTACTCATCCAGCGGCATCCGGTTGCGCCAGTTGCTGGCCACGGGGGAGAGGTCGCGAATCACCAGGCCGGCGGCGTGAACCCGCGAAGCCTCCTCATCCTCGTCGTTGGTCCCGACGTTGCCGATATGCGGGTAGGTCAGGGTGACGATCTGGCGGGCATAGGAGGGGTCGCTGAGGATCTCCTGGTAACCGGTCAGCGCGGTGTTGAACACCACCTCACCGACGGTCTGTCCCTCGCTACCAATGGATTCACCCCAGAACAGGGAGCCGTCCTCAAGAGCCAGCAGGGCCGGTTGCCGCAAGGTAACCTCCAATTCATGTAGGCGTGTGCAAACCGGGAAAGCCCCCGTTAAGGAACCCTTCCCGCGCGAAATTCAGGTGGAATGGCCACGTGATGGCCGGACGTTCAGGTGGGAGCGCATTTTACCGGACAGCGCGGTGATCTGTCCACGCCGCAACCGCAAAACGGTAACGTTTTTCTGGTTGCGGGCGGCGGGCCTCCGGTCCCGCCGCCCGCCCGCGACAGGTCAGTCCTTCAACCCCAGCACGTCCTGCATGTCGAACAGCCCCTCGCGCCGTGCCCCGAGCCACTGGGCGGCCCGCACCGCCCCGTTGGCGAAGGTCATGCGGCTGGAGGCCTTATGGGTGATCTCCACCCGTTCGCCGACGGCGGCAAACATCACGGTGTGTTCGCCGACGATATCGCCGGCACGGATGGTTTCGAAGCCGATGGTCTTGCGAGCACGTTCGCCGGTATTGCCTTCGCGGCCGTAGACGGCGCACTCCTTGAGGTCGCGTCCCAGCGCCGCCGCCACCACCTCACCCATGCGCAGAGCGGTGCCGGAGGGGGCGTCCACCTTGTGGCGGTGGTGGGCCTCGACGATCTCGATGTCCACCTCGTCGCCCAGCACCCGGGCGGCCAGGTCCAGCAGTTTGAGGCAAAGATTGACGCCTACACTCATGTTGGGGGCGAAAACGATGGCGATCTCCCGCGCCGCGGCGGCGATCTGCCCGCGCTGAGCCTCGTCGAAGCCGGTAGTACCGATGATCATGGCTTTGCCCGCCTGGCGGCACGCCGCCAGATTGGTCAGGGTCACCTCGGGCCGGGTGAAGTCAATGAGCACGTCGAAGTCGCCGCTCACCGCCGTCAGGCTGTCAGCCACCGCGACCCCCAGAGGCCCGACCCCGGCCAATTCGCCGGCATCGACGCCGATCACCGAACTGCCCGGACGCACCAGCGCCGCACCCAGCTCAACCCCTTCGGCCTGTCGGCAGGCCTCGATAATGGCTCGCCCCATGCGTCCGGCGGCCCCCGTCACTGCAACTCTCACCATCGTAGAAATCATCCTTACCCAAAGCTCAACCATGGAAAACACGGAGGACACGGAGAGAGGGGGAATCAATCCTCCGTGTACTCCGCACCCATGCGGGGCATAAATGCCCTCCGTGGTTCGTCTTGTGGGTGCGATTGTCGGTATTTGGGTGCCGGACGGCAAGGGGAACTACCAACTGATGTAGGCGTAGTGCTTCTCCTGCAGCTCCATCAGGTCGGCCGCACCGACGTCGACGATCTTGGCGAACGGCAACATATCCTTGTCGGTCCAGCCCAAGCTATTCATGGTGTTGCGGCAGGCATGGAATTCCACACCGTACTGCGCCAGCGATGAGATCCGCTCGCTGATCTCCTGCTTCACCTCGCGCAGAGGCTTCTTGGCGAGTATGTGGATGCCCTCGGCAAAGGCGACCACGACGATATTTATATTGTCGCCATATTTGCGCAACATCTCGCCCACCGAAAAGATCACGTGATCCTGGTAGCCGAGGTCGGCCTTATTGAATTGAAAGGCGATCTTATGCGCCGCCCCCTCGCCGGGAAAATGCAAATCGTCTCCCGCCGCGCTGGCTTGCCGGACCACCGCCGCTACCGCGAGCCCGCTGCCGGCAACCAGCGTACCCAACAGCCGGCGCCGGCTGCCGTCAAAACCCTTGGCCCACCGGGATAATGCATCCTTCATGATTCCTCCCCACACCTTATCAGTTCTACGATCCAGCAACGATGCCACGCCACGCGCGACCTGTGTGGAATAAGATGCAGCGCGACGGTCCCACATTCCATTTATCGGAATTTTATCGCTTTGAAGAAGAGAGAGTAACGAAAAAACATATCGTTACGGCATTCAATACAGGCGCGACGCAGGCAAAATCGAGCATATTCATAGGCCAACACGCTATTGCCTTATGTGTCATGCGTCGGTCATGCACAAGGCGCCGCGCACGTTGCCCGCCGCGGTTTCGCAGATTAACCAGTGATGAAACGGCGTACCCAATCCAAAGCGCGACCAGCTATCGTTGAAACGACGCCATTCCGCGGACACCGCGAGTTGCACAAACAGGGCCGCGCCCCCTACATCGCCGAGCGCATCACCAATACGCGTCAACGGCGGGACGGCGTTCACGGCTTCCGGGGCGGCAATCACCCCTTGGGCGACCGCCCGCCTGTAACGTTCGGGGATCGTCACCCGCCATAGCGCGCGGGTCGTCTGCCACCACTCCAATTCGCCGTCGGCGTCGTCCCGCAGGTCGGCAAACACATGATCGCACTGCCTGACGTCCAATCCCGAACCCGATGATGCCGCGCCGATGGCCTCGCCCAACCCGCGCATTGCCGCTTCGTCGGCCCGGCCGTGGTTCGGCTCGCCGGCCGTCGCCATCGAGGTCAGGGTGATCACCGGCGCTTTGGTTCCGGTTACGACGCGACGAAACAAGGCGAAAGCGCAGGCTTCGCCCGGCACCACGCCGCCTTTCCCCCGCAATCGCAGCTTGCCATCGCGCAGAAGCTCCAGCAGGGTCACGGGGTCGATCAGCGAGTCCACCGCGCCGATCAGGATCCAATCCAGCGTGCCGGATGAGATCCCCGCCAATTCACCGGCGACAACCGCCGTCACGCCCTCCTCGGCCGCCCGGACCGTCACCTCCGCATGGGCCCGTCCCGGCAGCGCCTCGGTGAATGCCCGCCGTATCGCCTCAACATCCAATTGCCTGCCGCGCGCCGAGCCTGCGGAAGGCAGCAGCAGGAAAACCCGGCCCCTTCCGGCGAACGAACCCTCCGCATCGCTATCGGCGCCGATGTCGCGGCACGCGGCATCGATTAACGTGAGGAAACGCTGCTGCAATGCCACGTTATCGGGCATATCCTCCCATGGCGCATACATCGCCGGCACCATTGCAGCGCCGTCCGCCCCGTCCGGGCAGGCGATCGTCGGATGGGGACGTATCGCCGATATCCGATCGGCCACCGCACCCAACGCCGCCACGGCACCGACTCCCGCAGCGGTCACGCACCAGGCGCCCGCCAGTTCGACCACGTCCGTTACCGTATTCATGCGCTCTCCTCGCGCTCGGCGGCGGCATCGTGCAACAAAACCCAACCGGTTTTCGCTTCCGAACGACGCCACGGGATCGCCCCGCGCCACACCAGCGAGACCGTAGAGAGTTCCGTATCGACGATAACGGTGTCGCAGACCAGCGCCACCGGCTGTAGCGCGCCCTCCAGCGAAAGGTGAGCTTCGAGCTGTAAACGCGGCAGTTGAAAACTAACCGCGGTATCGTTCAGGTTTGGGAAGAAACCGCGCAGCGTGACGGCCTCGCCACCCGCAAACGGCGCGGGGAAGCGCTGATCCGGCGGGGCGTAATTGAACATCGTCGGCGACGGCTGCTGTGCATACGGACAGAGTCCCGCCGCCAGCGCCTCCTCGTCGACATTTTCGGTCTCGCCGCGCCGCGGCTGCCAACCCGCAGGGATGGGACCATAGCCGGCCGGCGCGGGGTGCTCGGACGGCTTGCTGACGAACGCCGGCCCTTTTTCGATGCGCGCCATCTCCTGGCCGTTGGCGACACGGCCGTATTTCGCGAAGCCGAGTCCCACCGGGTTGCGCGCTTCCAACGCCTGGCGCACCCGGTCCACGCCGCCGTAGGCAAACTCGTAGCGGATCGGCGTAGGCGCCATGGGTTCCGGATCGCCCGGCAGCATCATGACAAGCTTTCGCTGCCAGCGGCGGCGTCCGGTGATCCTCAACGACTTCGACCAGCGCCGCCCGTCGGCAAACACCAGCGCCGCTTCGGTCTTCGCCACCAGTGCCGTCCTGTGCGGCGGATAGGCGGTACCGGACAACAGCAGTTCGCCTCCGGCCTTGAACGGAACGATATCGCTCGCGGCCTCCAGAGCGCTGGTCAATGGGGCGTCGTAGTGCCGGTCGGAGGTTTCGATCTCGACGCCTTGCTCCGCGCTCACTGTGCCGCGGGCGTCAAATCGGAAGCCCGCCTTGACCACCAGCGTCATTTGATGCTGCCGGTCACGCCCCCAGCCGGTATACAGACCCGCGCTCCAAGGTGATTCGTTTAGCAGTTCAAGCACGCAATAACTCCTTATGCTCTGAAACGCCCGGTCGGGCGCATCGTCCCTCTTTTCCCTATTGCCGGGAGGCGAAATGCCCCCGCTCCCAAATATCGCGCTCGGATAACGCCTCGGGAACCTCCGGCTCCGGCGGCGCCATTGTCTTCAGCGCGGAGCGGCGGCGCATCATCCAGTCTTCATGGTGTATACACAGGCCGCTCAGCCCGAACAGCGCAGAAAGATCCAGCAGATCCTCAGACCGCCTGCCGGCCCATGCGCCGCAGGCGCGCGCTACGCTCGGCGCCGACATGGCTTCGCCAAAAAGCAATCGCGCGTCGGGTTGGAAATAGTCACGTCGGTCCTGCCACCAGCCCGCCGCCCATTCGGCATCGGGCCGCGCCCCGCCGCCCTGCGCACCGCCGACCTCCGCCACTTCGAGGCGGGGACGCGTCGGCAACGACTGACCGGTCATCCAAAACCATGCCTGTGCCGCGGCATCGGCCGACTCCGGGCGTTCAAGGACCTGCAGGATATCCGGCACAACCTCCGGAAACCCGGACAGTGCCAGCAGCAACGTGCCGTCCTGCGGATGCAGACGCGCGTGCTCGCGCAATACGGGCAAGTGCCTGCGTCCGCCCGTCAGCGCCATGAGGCGCAACACCGAACGCATGGCGGCGTCCGTGCCCATGGCGTCCACCACCCGGTTCAGGGCCTCCGCGGCGGCGTCATCCCCCCTGCGCAGGCCGCCCCAAAGCGCGGCGACGACCGTTGCCGCCGGCAGTGAGCGCTCCTTGTAATAGGGTCGGAAGACGTCAATTCCCGTACCCGGCCTGGCCGCCGCATAGCGTAATGCAGCCGTCTGCAGTGCGGCGTCATCGCGCTGCAGACAGGAGCGGTTCACAACCCCGTCCGGAACATCGATACCATGACGACGCCAGAGTTCGAACAGCGTCGCACGCATGCCGTGATGCTGCTGGAACAGTTCGACCAGCACCTCATCTTGCCGTGGCGGCAACAAGGCCACGGCCTCAAATGCCCCGGATGCGCCCTCTTCCCCGGCAGCGACGATCGCCAACGCCTCGGAATATGCCGCCGCGCCGTTTCGCAGTATGGCGCCGCTGACACGGCTGAATGCGTCGAATGCCGTCGACGGTGCCATATCGCGTCCGTCCGTCTGCGCAAGGACATAAAGATGAACGCAAAGCCGCTGCTCGGTCCGCTCAAGGAGGTCGGCATCGGACAGATCCTCCGACACCATCTGGACACGTCGCCGAAACAGATGTTCCAGCGCCGTTAGGTGAATAGTTTCGTTTTGAAGCAACATGACCTCCCTGTCTCCTCTCATCCCGGTGATACGCGTATCCGATAAGCGCGTACCTATGCCGCATCAACATCCCTTGGCTGATGTCGCCATATTCTAAAAACAGTTACGGCAAAATACGAGCGATTATTGGCGCGTCCGCAGCAATCGTCCCAGACCTATCCCAGGGTAGCGTCACGTCAGCAGAAGGAAATGCATTCAGCTACGAGACGTTGCCGAACAAGTGGCCTTAAATGCGCCCTTTGCGCGATATGTCGTCGTTTCCAGGCACCGAATCGCCCCCCCTTCACATCGCGGGATCGCGCGTCGAGTGACAGCACCGGGAAACGGCCATTGGCCGCAAAGGAATCATATCGGGTCCATCTGTTCCGCGGCGATTCCGGCGCCAGATCCATCCACGCCACGGCCGCCAAAGCGGTCACTGTAAGCAACAGCATGAGGGAGAAAGGCAGATAGGTGAACAACGTGTCGGCGTAACCCAGTGGTTCCATCGCATCCTCAAGCCGGTGCGGCATCCGGCTCCGGAGCATCGCCGTGCCCATGCGGGTGTTTGTGTTTCTTTTCTTTCTCTTTCGATGCCCCCCGTTCCCAATAGGTTTGTTCGCCATAACGCGATGGTTTCCACCCCGCAGCCTTCGCCTGCTTGCGCGTTGAGCCCCACGGAAAGGTCTTGGCGGCACTCCATGACTCCTGCATCAGTTGTTTGAAAGCATCGTTCGGCGTCTTGGTCCAAAAGCCTTGCGGCCGGCTGGTCTTCGCATCCCAGGCCATGGTCATCGGGTCGAGCGCACGTCCTGGCTCCATAAGCGGCACATCCGGCAATGGTTTACTAATATCCATGAACTGCTGATAGTATTCCCAATCCAGATTAACAGCCCAGGCATCCATGTGCCTCGCCGGACTGGTCATATAGGAATCGCTGTAGCGGTGAACAAACAAAAGGTGATAATAGACCACACCGTTGGGCGATATCGTCTCATGCCGATATGGCTCCAATTCGTCGAAGCGTACCTGCCACACTTTGCCGTTCTTCAATGGCATGCGAACCATGCCTGTGCGCCGGTCGAATACAGTATTACTCTTGTTGGTGAATTTGTTTTTTTAAGCAAATTGCGCAGCAAAAAATAAGGGATGAGAAAAATAGCTGCACCTACCCCACCAGTCCGGATGCCATCCATTATCCCGTTCAACACACCACCATGGGGCGGTAGGATCAGCATCAATATTGGTCCCAAGACAAAGCCCGTAACCAAAAAACCGAAGCCAAAAAGAGCAGTTCCAAATTTGGCAATCATCGCCCACGTCATAGGATTAGCAAATCCCATCCATCCCATTTGCAGAGGCGGTGTTGATATATGCTCCCAGTCAGGATTTGCTTTAGCGAATCTAAGGTCATCGAAGTCTGATAACACCAAGTATTCACCACACGCTACCGGCTGAATCTCCAACTTCTGCTTCAGCATCTGACGTGTGATGAAGCTGCGTTGCTCCATTGGTTTGGCAGGCTTCAGCTCTCGCGGCTGTGTACTATCGTAGGCTGTTTGTTCATAGCTCAAGGGTTCCATGGGCTTTTCCTTATTAGCCTACACTCAGCCACTTGGCCGGGTAGGCCCAGCCTGGTACGTTGTTCTCTATCCCGACAGGATGATCAGGTCGTCCATTCTTTTCATCGCCTGGGACTTCACCAGGAAGCGCAATCCCGCTCTTGGTGACATAGCGTCCACGGGCACGGTATTGCCAAGAGCCGGCGCTACCCCTATAGCGGTAGCGTAGTCCGACGACCGGTCCTTCCTTGCCTGATCGAATCCACTCGATATCGCCGTAGGGCCGGATGGCTCCCTGCATCGGCTCGCCATCTTCCCCGCTGAAGAACTGGATTACGCTTTCCGTTCCGGTATGACTTTCAATCGTAGCGCGCAGATCCAGCACACCTTTTCCAGGCGTCCAGCCTGGGGCATAGATCTCCGCAACGACATCCGACACCATCCGTCCATCTTCGAAATGACCCGAAGTTCGATCTTCAAACAACAAGACCTGCGGACTCTGCAATAGAGTCAACAGTGAAATGTAGATATCATTGCTATCCAGTTTTGCGTATTCGTGGCTCATGCGGTCGCTTCCGTCCTTGGCGAAGGGGCCGTGTTTGCCCCATTTATCCAGTTCCGTATCCTGCCACAGGGCTACCCAAAGGACGGTTGCAAGAGAGGCAAACAGGAGCAGCATCAGTATGACGGATGACGTCCAGATAAATAATGTGTCGGCGTTACCCAGCGGTTCCATGCACTCATCATTCCTTGCCAACAGTGGGCCATTTGGCCGAAGCGCAAACGCTATCTACTGTCATCACACACAGGCTACAAACGTTTTCCCTCACGTTGCCGGCTATCGTCCGCAGCTTCAGGATTCAAACGAGTGCGCGTCAATAGGGGACATGGCGAAGCACGGCGAGTCTCAAGCCGGCGCGGCGTCCGGCTCCGGAGCCCCGCCATGCCCGTGTTCGCGTTTCTTTTCTTGCGGCGGTTCGCGGTCCCAATAAGTCTGCTCACAGTAGCGTGACGGCTTCCATCCCTTTGCCTTCGCCTGCTTGCGTGTCGCGCCCCAGGGAAAGACCTCGGCGGCATTCCACGACTCGATCTTCAATTGCTTGAAGGCCTCGCTCGGCGTCCTGGCCCAGAAGCCCTGCGGCCGGCCCATCCTCGCATCCCAGGCGATGGTCGTCGGGTCCAGGGCGCGTTCCGGTTCCAGCACAGGCATATCCGGCAGCGGTTTGCTCACGTCCATGAATTGCTGGTAATACTCCCAGTCCACATGCAGAACCCATGGGTCCATATGTCGTATGGGGCTGGTCATGTAGGAGTCGCTATAGCGATGGCCAAATAACAGATGGTAGTAAAAGACGCCGTTGGGCGACATGGTCTCGAACTGATAGGGCTCCAGCTCATCGAAGCGCACCTCCCACACCTTGCCGCCCTTCAACGGCATCCGCACCATGCCCGTGCGGCGGTCGAAGGTGGTGTTGTTCTTGTTGGTGAATTTATTGTGATTAAGGAGGTAACGGAGTACGAAGTAAGGAATAAGAAATACGGTGACTGCGATGCCAGAAATCTTTAAGTTATATAGGATAGTTGCAATGACATCTCCTTGGTTGGCAAATATTATTGCAGCAATTGGCAAGTAGACAAAACCGCCAAACAAACAAATTGCGCCCAAAAATCCCGTTATGAACTTCGTCCTCATCGCCCACGCCATCGGATTGGCAAATCCCATCCAACCCATTTGCAGTGGTGTCGTCGTGATGTGCTCCCGATTGGGGTTCTCTTTGGCGTACTGGAGGTTATTGTAACTGGCCAACATCAGGAATTCGCCGCATGCCACCGGCGACGGCTCCAGTTTGCGCGCGCCGGCGGACGGGCTGCGCCTTTCCATCGGCAGGGCGGGTGCCAGCGGGCGCGGGCGGCGGCTGTCGTAGGCAGTCTCGGCGTAGCTCAATGGTTCCATTCGATATCCCTCTCTCAGCCTACGCCCAGCCAATCTTCCGGATAGGCCCAGCCGGGTACGTACTTTTCGATCCGCACTGGATGGTCGGGCGTGTCGGCGTTTTCACTCCCCGGCACGACGGAAGGCAGCGTGATGCCCTCTTCGTTGGTACAGCGGCCACGGGCGCGATACTGCCAGGAGCCCGCGCGTCCTTGGTAGCGGTAGCGTAATCCAACCACCGAACCTTCCTTGCCGGCCCGTATCCATTCGATGTCGCCGTAGGGCCGGATGGCTCCCTGCATCGGCTCGCCGTGTTCCCCGGCAAAGAGTTCGATCACGCGCTCGTTGGTCGTATGGCTCTCGAAGGTCGCCCGCAGATCGAGCACGCCTTTGCCCGGCGTCCAGCCGGGGGCGTAGATATCCGCAACTACGTCGGGGATCATCCGGCCCTCTTCGAAATGGCCCGAGGCCCGGTCTTGCCACAGGGCGACACGGGGACTCTGCAACAGTGTGGCCAGGGCGACGAAGACCTCCTTGCTGCTGTGCTTGGCATATTCGTGGCTCATCCGTTCGCTTGTGTTATTGGCGAACGGTCCGTGTTTGGCCCATTTATCCAGATCCGAATCCTGCGATTGCGCCACCCAAAGGAAGGATGCTAGAGATGCCAACAAGAGCAGCAATAGTACGACGGATGAAGTCCAGACGAATAACGTGTCGGTGTTTCCCAGCAGTTCCATGCACTAACCATCCATTACCAACATTTGACCAAATGGTCGAAATACAAGCTCTATCGACTGCCGCCACACATAGACCACAGACGTTTTTCCTCACGTTGCCTACTATCGTCCACAACCTCAGAACTCAAACGTGTCCGAGTCAACAAGCGACATAGCGAAGCACGGCGAGTCTCAAGCCGGCGCGGCACCCGGTGCCGGAGCCTCGCCATGCCCATGCTGGTGTTTGTGCTTCTTATCTTTCTCTTTCTGTGTCTCGCGGTCCCAATAGGTTTGTTCTCCGTAACGCGACGGCTTCCACCCCGCAGCCTTCGCCTGCTTGCGTGTTGAGCCCCACGGATAGGTTTTGGCAGCACTCCAAGACTCTTGCATCAGTTGTTTGAAGGCGTCGTTCGGCGTCTTGGCCCAGAAGCCTTGCGGCCTTCCTGTTTTTTCATCCCAAGCGATCGAGGTAGGATCCAGGGCGCGGTCCGGTTCGAACACTGGCACATCCGGTAGCGGTTTACTGATATCCATGTACTGCTGGTAATACTCCCAATCCAAATTAACAGCCCAAGCATCCATGTGCCTCGTCGGACTGGTCATGTAGGAGTCGCTGTAGCGGTGAACAAATAGGAGATGGTAATAGACTACACCGTTTGGCGATATTGTCTCATGAAGGTAGGGCTCCAGCTCATCGAAGCGTACCTGCCACACCTTGCCGTTCTTTAACGGCATGCGAACCATGCCGGTACTACGATCAAACACTGTATTGTTTTTGTTTGTGAATTTGTTGTTATTGAGTAAGTATCTGAGAATGAAGTAAGGAATCAGCAAGAAACCGCCCGCCCCTCCGCATACCTCAACACCTTCCAATATTCGCGCACGAATATACTCATGGGGCGCGAACATCAACATTGCAAGTGGTATTCCTACAAACCCACTAAACAACAACCCGAAACCAAAGAATCCCGCAGAAAACCTTGCGATCATCGCCCACAACATGGGATTAGCGAAACCCATCCAGCCCATCTGTAATGGGGGCGTCGAAATATGCTCCCTATTTTGATTATCTTTGGCATATCTGAGGTTATCGAAATCAGACAGCACTAAATATTCACAGCACGCTACAGGCTGCAACTCCAGCTTTTGCTTCAGCATCTGACGTGTGATGAAGCCGCGTTGCTCCATCGGCTTGGCTGGCTTCAGCTCTCGCGGCCGTGTACTATCGTAGGCTGTTTGCTCATAGTTCAAGGGGTCCATGGGCTTTTCCTTATTAGCCCACACTCAGCCACTTGGCCGGGTAAGCCCAGCCTGGTACGTAGTTCTCTATCCTGACAGGATGATCAGGTAGGCCAGTCTTTTCATCGCCTGGGACTTTACCGGGAAGCGTAATCCCACTCTCGGTGACATGGCGTCCACGGGCACGGTATTGCCAAGAGCCGGCGCTACCCCTATAGCGGTAGCGTAGTCCGACGACCGGTCCTTCCTTGCCTGATCGAATCCACTCGATATCGCCGTAGGGCGGGATGGCTCCCTGCATCGGCTCGCCATTTTCTCCGCCAAAGAACTGAATTACGCTTTCCGTTGCGGTATGGCTCTCGAGCGTAGCGCGCAGATCCAGCACACCTTTTCCAGGCGTCCAACCTGGGGCATATATCTCCGCAACGATATCCGGCACCATCTGCCCATCTTCGAAATGCCCCGAAGTTCGATCTTCAAACAACAAGACCTGCGGACTCTGCAACAGAATCAACAGTGCGATATAGATATACTTGCTATTACGCTTGGCGTATTCATGGCTCATCCGTTCGCTAGTGTCGGTGGCGAACGGTCCGTGTTTTGCCCACTTATCAAGCTCAGAATCCTGCGAAAGCACCACCCATACGGCAACAAGGCCGGATACGATAAGCAACGGCAACGCAAACGGCGCCAGCGGAATCAGCGCAGCACCAAATGCGCCTATGCCCTCCGCTACCCCGACATCCACCACCACTTCGGTGCCCGCTTCCGCAGCAAGCTCTCCACCCACTTCGCCGACACTCGCTTTAGCGGCAGCGCCCAGTGAAGATGCGGCAAGTCCAGTAAGAGTGAGACACTGGGCAATATTGGCGACACCAGCCATGGTGTTGTCGTCTTCGAAAGCGTTCATGGCATCCCAAAGCGCAAACCCTGCCCCAGCCACAGCTAGCAATGCATTACCAACAGCGAGAAATTCAAGCTCCGCAAACACACCGTTCTGGAACTTTCCGGTGGCGAATTTTGCAAACAAGGCATCGCTTTCTCTCAATTTTTCTTCGCCGATAAGTGCCTTTGCTGCTCAGGAAGAAGCAGCCACGATTCCAAAAAGACCATCAGCCCATTTCAATCCATCTTCGACATTTCCCTTTTTTGCTAACGTTTCAGATACTTCAACTAGGTTATAAATTTCAAACGCTACCAACACTGAAGGCAACGTCTTACCCAACGCATGGAGCGTGGTAGCCGCGTAAGCGGCACCACGGCCCACCGCAACATCTCCCTCGCTACCAATTGCCGTAGACATCGGACTGGTCTCGGGCATGGTAACCACCGTGGCAGTGGCGCGCTGCGTACCATCGGTATCGAGGGTCCGCCACAGCTTGTTCCAGGTCGTTTCGTCCACCTTCATCTCACCACCTTGGTCGTGGCTGATGTCGGTAATGTCAACACCACCTACTATGTTGTCGGTGGCCGGGTCGACGATGCGCAGTTTTCCACGTTCCTCTTTGGCCGCCGCCTTCACTTCGGCGCGCCGTTCCTGCCGGGTCAACATATCGCCCAGCCGCCAGCTACCGTCGAGAATGGTACGTCCCGCCAGCGACTCTCCCGGACGTACCAGCTTCATCCCCTTGAAGTCGGGCATGTTGGCGGCCTTGCCGAGACGCACCATCATCTCGACCGTGCTGGTCTCCTGCTTGGCGACGGCATCCTTCCATTGTTTGGTGAATACGCTGATGAAGTGGGCTACCAGTTTGTCGGCAACCTTGGTGCTTCCTTCGATAGATTTGAGGAAGACTTCGTCCGTCCGTGCTGCGGTAGGCACCGCTGCAACAGCTGCCGCAAACCCGCCGATGCGGAAATCGGCCTTAGCCGGCGGACTGGGTGGCTGGTTGGATGGTTCGGGATCTTTTTCGTCGTAAGGGTCGATATCGCCGTCGGCCGGAAACAGCATCTTGCGCAGATTGCAACCGGGCTCTAGTGCATCCGTCAGATAGAAGGCGCCGGGATGGAGCCCTTCGATTTCGAGCTTTTCCTTCAAGTCCATGCCGCGCGCCAGATCGATGGGATCGAGGTTGAGGCCGCCGGCATAGGTGATGAAGGTATCCCACAGTTTGAGGTAGTCGGCACCTTCGCCGTGGGCGTAGTCGGCCAGGGCGGCATCGAAGCCGATGAAGTCGGGATAGCTCTCGGCGATGGCCGCGCCCTGCTGTTCGTCCTTCTGCGGCGGCAGGCGGCCGGCGAGCAGCGCGGCATGGGCGGCGATGGCGCTGCGCATATCGGCGCGCATGGCGAGGCGCTTGTCGACTTGCAGTATCCCCTGTTCGATCAGGTCGCGGTCGAGATAGTCGCGGGCGCTGCGCAGGGAGCGCGAGCCGCTGTCGCCTTCTTTGTAGTGTCGGCTACCGTGACCATAGCCGCTAACCGTGGCGCTGAGCGCCGGATTGTAGAAGACGTGGTAGGCCGTGATCGCGGAGTTGTAGTTCTCGTCGGCACCGATCTTTTGCAGCAGAGCCTTGTAGTCGGCGATACCCTTCTGCATTGCCATGCCGGTACGCACGGCGGCGCCCATCGGGTCGTGTATCAGTACGAATGGGATGTTCGCACCCTGGTGCGGCATCATCATGGGATGGTCGGGCACCAAGTCGACGTTGCCGGTGGCGACCCGGTGGCCGTCCGGCGCCTTGAAGGTGTAGCGATCGCTGAAACCGGAGACGTCCACCTGCTGCAAGCGCTGCGACCGCGCCTGGTCGGCACCGGATTTCTGGGCGCCCGACGGCGACAACCGCCGGCGCCGCGCCGTGCCCGCCGCGCTGTGGTCTTCCGCCAGCCGCTTCTTGACATTGTCGAGGCGGTAGTCGGTTTCGGCCATGCCGCCGAGGCTGTTGATGCGCTGCCAGCTCCACGGCTCGGGGGCGTAGGCGATCTCGATCTTCGGCTGGTGGCCCTTGATCGAATGCGGCACGAGGATGCGGTTGTCGGACAGGGCGCTGGTGGCGGGGCGACGATCGAGGCCGGCGCAGCGTTCGAGGTTGACGTCGCGGAAAAAACCGTGGGGCTGGACCTCCAGTTCGCGCCACAGATGGCCGTCGAGGAAGAGATAGTAGCGGCCTCCATCAGGGGAGACCAGTTGCTCCTTGGCCGGCGGCTTGCCCGCTCCGGCGGCGCTGTAACTCGCGTAGCAAACGGGGACGATGGGCACCAGCACGTTTTCGCGCTGGCCCGGCTCTTCGCTGCGGCTCTGTTCAAGCTCTTTGTGCGTCTTCGACTGGACCCAGCCCAGCGGGATGTCGCACCAGTTGTCGAGGCCGCCGCTGCCGGCGTTGTCGGGGTAGCGCAGGAAAGCGTAGGCCTTGCCACCCTGGCTCGGCATCACCAGTTCGCGTTTGCGATCATTCTGGTAGTCGGCCTTGCCCAGCGAGACCGTCGGCGGGTCGGTACGCATTGCGGCGCTCGGGATATCGCTCATGGCCGCTCCTCCTCTGCGCCCACCACCATTCCGTTAAGCGCAACCGGGGAGTCGCCGATCACCTCCACATACTGCACCGCGCCGGCGGCGGAGGCCTTGGCGTTTTTCCCCTTGCCCAACTGCACGCTCGGCGGCGGCGCGGCGCCGGGCTGCATCAGCGGCATCGGCGGGGTGTTGTGGTTGTTGGAGACCATCATGTCGAAGGCGCGCACGGCTGCGACACCCTCGATCTTCACGTCGGACGAACCCATGATGAATTCCGCCTTGCCCTGTTTGGTGCCCGAGGAGATACCGCCGCAGCTCCCCCCTTCGTCGCCGCTGCTCTTGCTGAAGATCGACTCCTTGGTACAGGCCGGGTGGCCGTTGATCTTCACCGAGGAGGCGGTTTTGTCGGCGTCGCTCGATTTGGCGCTGTTGGTATACATCACCACGCTGCAACCGTCACCCGACGGCATCTTGCAGACGTCGGGCGAGGTATAGTTGCCGTTGGAGCCGGCGTGAACGGCGGTGCGGCCGTTGATCAGCACCTGGCCGCCACCGCCACCCGCACGGCTGTTGTTAAGCTGGGTGAGGTTTTTCTTGGTGATGGTGCCGACCGTATAGCCGATGAGTTGTTCGATGTCGTCGGCCATTTTGCGGCGATCGGCGCCGCCCAGGCGGCTCATCTGGGCGTCGGCATCGAGGCCGCTGTTGGGACAGATTCGTTTGGGCGGGTCGCTGCTGTTGTTGGCGCCGGACTGCGGCGGCGGCACGCTGTAGCTTGGGACGAAACGCTGATAGCCTTGCTCCACGGTAAGACAGGCAAAATTGCTCTGGCCCAACATCGCCACCAGCGCGCTCTTGCCCTTGGCGTAGGAGGGAAACGCGGCGACATTGCCGACGGCGCACAGCGCTCCCTGCTGATACGTGAACATACTGAATCCCAGCAGGCCGGGATTGTTGCTACGCCACGAGCGGCTGCCGCTCTGATAGACGGTCATGGTCGGCGAACCATCCGAGTATTCCACCGAGTCGCCGTCGCCTTCCTCTGCCGACATGAACATTCCGTATCCTCCCGTTCTTCCCTATTGGCCTCGACAGGCGCTCAGTTCAATTCGATGCTCGCCCCGTGCAGGGAGAAACGGCCCTGCGCGAAGGCGCTGATCTCTTTGCCGTCGATCCGGACGGCGCCGTCTGCGCTGAGTTCCAGCCACGAGTCGCCCACTTGCAGACGCAAGCTGCGGCGCGGCTTCAATTCGACGGCGCCGTCCTGCTCGGTGATCTGCGCTGCGGGCGCTTCCCCCGGCGCCCGCAGCCGGCCGACGACGATACAGCTTCCCGCAGAGGTGGCGGAAAAAAGCACCGAGTCACCTTGCCGCAATTCCGGCACTGAAGCCAGATGACCGGTGACCGTCAGCGCTTCAACGCCGTCGGCAAGCATTACGCTGACCGCTTCTCCGTTGCGGCAATCGCCTACGATGCCGACGGCTGTTTGCATCGGGACGGTGATGGCGCGCCGCGCGCGCCAGCTGACTACGTTGTCGTTCATTGCTATCTCCTTGCCGCCGGCTGCCGCCGATCCGTGGTATGTCGTGCGTTTTTCTTCACTCCGCATCAACTATTGTTGCCGATCCCCTGGCCATTGACGTTGATGGTGCCGGCATCGAGCGATATGGTGCCGCTGCCCTTGATGGCCACGTCGCCGTTCGATTTGATTTCAAAACCGCCCCCGCCCTGTCCGAAGAGCACCGACTCGTTGCCCTGGCCCAGGACGGAAACGGCGCCGGACACCTTCATCTTCAGATTGCCGCTGTCCACCAGAAATTGTGCGTCCTGCTTCTTTACCTCCATCGCCAGGCCCGTGCCTGCCTCGATGGACAGCATCTTTTCCGCACTTTGCTCGATATCGCCCTGGTTCGCCTGTAACCGTAGATTCTGCCCCGCCTTCATCAGCAGATCAGTGGCAGCGTCGTAGCTGATGCCCGCCTTCTTCGTCACCAACCGCTGCGCGTTGCCGACGGTGACGGTGTGATCCTTGCCGACACTGACGTCTTGATTGCCGCCCGCCTCGATCACCATGCTCTTTCCAGCGTGCAGCTTCATGTCGCCCTCTTCGGTGGCGAGGCTGACCTGATTCTGCTGCGTCGTGGCGTCGAGGCTGAGGCTTAGTTTGCGGTCGCGGGTGAACAGTTCGATCTTCTCCTTGCCCTGCTGGTCATCCATGGTGAGCTCGTTACCGCCCCAGGTACGCAACACGTTCTGCGTCCTGTTGGCGGCAGTGACCGGGCTTGGGGTTCCGGCGTTGTTCACGGCGCCGACGATATAGGGCCGGTCGATGTCGTTGTTGACGAAGCCGACCAGCACTTCGGTACCCGCATGCAAAGGGAAGTGGAAGCCGTAATCCGAACCCGCATAAGGCTGCGCCAAGCGCACCGGCAACGAGGCCTGAGCCTGGCCCGACTGGCGATTGTCGAAGTCCATGCGCAGACGGTAGCGGCCCTGCTCATCGAGATGGGCATATTCGCCGCCGGTGCTCTCGACGCGCGCGGTGACCATGCCGGGCGCGGTGCGCGGCGGCGGCGGCGACACGCGGAACGCCATGCCGGCCGGGATCATTTGCAGGGCGGCGCGATAGGTGGTGCCTTTGGGTGAGTCGCCATAGGCAAATGCGGCACGCTGATCGCCTTCGGGTTCGACTTTGACCACAGTATACGCAGTGTTCAGCGCCTGCTGCGGATGGCCGGTGACCTTGACCACCATGCCGGGCATCAGGCCACGGCAGTCGGTCTGCCCCTCATAGAGAACACGCTGCCAGTCGGTAGCATCCTGGTGGAACTGCGCCTGGTCCCTGCCCTCGCCCACGGTACGGTAGTTGCCGCCGTAGAGATAGCTGTCACCGTAGCTGCCTCTGTCGGCACCGCTGCTGACCACCGACAGATCGGCTTCCGGAGTGTTGTCGTTGTAATCCTTGAGCAGGTAGCGTTGGGTCAGCAGTGAGCCGGCAATGCTCAGGGAGTAGAGCGTCTCTTCCAGGCGGTTTTCGCCCTTCTGTACCTCGTAGCGCAGCTCTTCGCCGGGAAGCTTCGGCAGGTTGTGGACCGAATCGTTGATCACCAGGCGGACGCTGTCCTTATCCTGTTCAAAACGGAAGAACAAACCGGCGCGCGCCAGCAGCCGCTCGATGAAGGCCAGGTCGTCTTCGTCGCTCTGTGCCACGAAGTCCCATGCCGTCGGCAGCTTTTCGCACTGAAAGGAGTAGGCGTCGCCTACCCAGCCGGCATCATCCAGCACTTCACTCACAATCTCCTTGACGCCTCTATCGACGAACACGCGGTTGGAGAAGCGCTGGCGCAGCGGGTGCAACGGCGACGCGATCTCGACCTCATATTCGTGGCCGTCGACCACGGCGTGATCCTGCAGCAGTTCCGTTACGACGCCGTGAACGAATACCGGCGCATAGTCCCACAGCAGCTCCAGACGGGCGGTGCGGCCGAGGGTCGCCATGATATCCAACTGCAGATCGGTTTTTATCCGCACGTTGAATACGTAGTCGCGCGACAATTCGAAGTCGGTCCCGCTGAATGAGAGCACCGACAGGGCATCGTCGGCATATCCCTTGATATTGAACAGAAACTGCGTCTGGTTGGCGCCGGGTTTGCCGGAACGCGCATGATTCGATATCGCTTCCATGAATGACATAGGGTTCCCTCCTGGAAAGTGCGTTAAGGTGCGACGGCCGTCAGCGACGGCTGTTCCACGATGTCGTCTTCGTTGACGAGGAAGTCGCATACCAGACCTTCCGTTTCGTCGAAGGCCAGTGATACCGCGATCGGTGTGTCGCCATCGGCAAGAAAGCCGAGCAGGCGGCGCGCCACGCCTGGCAAAAGACGCTGCTCCAATACCGTATGCACGTAGCGCGCACCGGCATCGGTGCGGCGGCACTGGGCGGCGATATGGGAGATCACCTCGGGCTGGCAGCGCAGCTCGATGCCATGCGCTTCGTTCAGGCGTTGCGCCGCCTGATCCAGCTTGAGGGCGACGATATGCTGCATCGCATCCGTGTCCAGCGCGCTGTAGGGCACCACCTGGATACGCCCCAGCAGGGCCGGCGCGAAGCGGCGCAACAGATCCGGGTGCACCAGTTCGATGAGCTCGTTGGTCGAGACCGGCGTCGCCGTCTCCGCCCCTCCTTCCGTCTCGTCCCGGTCATCGACAGTCGCCTCGATAATCGCCTCGGAACCGAGATTGGTGGTCATGAAGATCACAGTGTTGCGGAAGTCGATTTCCCGCCCCTCGCCGTCGCGCATGATGCCCTTGTCGAACACCTGGTAGAAAAGGTTGACGACTTCGGGATGCGCCTTTTCGATTTCGTCGAGCAGGATAACGGAGTGCGGCCGCTGCCGCACCGCCTCGGTCAACACGCCGCCCTTGCCGTAACCGACATACCCCGGTGGCGAACCCTTGAGCTGCGATACCGTATGCGGCTCCTGGTATTCGCTCATGTTGATGGTCACCAGGAAACGTTCACCGCCGAACAGCGTATCGGCCACCGCGTGGGCTGTTTCGGTTTTGCCGATGCCCGAAGGTCCGGCGAGCATGAACACGCCGAGCGGCGCCTCCGGCCGGTTGAGGCCTGCGCGGGCCATTCGCAGGCGGTTGGCGATGAGCGTCAATGCCGCTTCCTGGCCGATTACCCTACCCGCGAGTTGCTCCTCGAATCCCACCAGGACGCCGACATCGCTTTTCAGCATCCGCCCCAGCGGCACACCGGTCCACTCCGAGACCACCGCTGCAACCGCGGAGGCATCCACTTCCGGCTGCACCATCGGTTCGTCACCCTGCATCGCCGCCAGCTCCGCCCGTTGCGTCTCGGACGCAGCGCCGTTGCCGCTGCGTTCGCGGATCGCCTCGACCAAGTAGCGCTCCTGATCCCAGCGGTCGGACCAACCCGCCAGCCGGACGCGGGTTTCGTCAATCTCCCCGGCGATGGCGTCCAGACGATCCTGCGCCACGGCAATGCCGTGCGACATATCTGCGTTCAACTGCGTCAGTCGCCGTTCCAGGTACTCCAGGTGGGAGCGCTCCGATTCGATTACACCCGGTTCCACGCTCTGCCCCATGCGCACCCGCGCCGATGCGGAGTCAAGCAGATCGATGGCCTTATCCGGCAGCTGACGGCCATGGATATAGCGCGCCGACAGGCGTACCGCCGCATCAATGGCGTCGTCGGTAATGTGGACGCGATGATGTTCGGCGTAATGATGCTTGAGACCGCTCAGCATCACTATCGCCTGCTCAGTATCAGGCTCCTCCACCTTGACCACCTGGAAGCGCCGCTCCAGCGCCGAATCGGTCTCGAAGTACTGCTTGTATTCCGACCAGGTGGTGGCGGCGACGGTCTTCAGCTCGCCGCGTGCCAAGGCCGGTTTGAGCAGATTGGCGGCATCGCCGAGACCGGCGTCGCCGCCGGCGCCGATCAGTGTATGGGCCTCGTCGATGAACAACACCACCGGACGGTGCCACGACTTGACGTCGTCGATGACCTGCTTCAGCCGCTTCTCGAATTCGCCCTTTACGCCCGCGCCGGCCTTGAGACGGCCGAGATCGAGCGCACGCAGTTCCACATCGTGCAGAATTTCGGGCACGGTACCGTCGACGATGCGCTGCGCCAGCCCTTCGACAATCGCCGTCTTGCCGACGCCAGGATCGCCCACCAGCAGCGGATTATTCTTGCGGCGACGGGTGAGGATATCGATCAGCGCCCGTATCTCGAAGTCACGGCCCAGAACCGGGTCGATCTCGCCCGCCCTGGCCCGCGCAGTCAGATCGTCGGTAAAGCGAGCCAACGCCGCATCGGACGACGACACCTTCGATGGCGTAGTGTCGGCATCACCTTTGGGTTGTTCAGGCTTCACACCGTGTCCTTCCACCGAACCTTCGGTAATGGCAGCGTATTGTGCGCGAAAAGCATGCATAGGAATCTCGGCAATACGCTCGTAGGCGCGCCCATTGAGCAGCGGCGCCATCTCGATCAGCGCGTCCAGCAGCGCGCCTGAGCGAATCGTGTCGTGACCGAGATGAAGCGTGGCACTGGTCCAACCGCGGTCCAGCCAATCAAGCAGGAATGGCGAAAATGCGGGGCGCCCCGAATTGCCACCGCGTTTAGCGGAAACGATTTCTAGCAAATCGTTCCACAAGGCATCCAGATCGATGCGGAAATAACGCAAAGCCCGATCGAGATCGCCGCCGCCTTCCTCAAGCATCTTTATGAGGATATGTTCAATGCCGATTTCATAGTGACTACGGGCCGTCGCAAAGGCCACTCCCTGCTCGATCGCCTGCGCACAAAAATCACTCAACCGGTTGATCAGCGCTTTAAGACGTTCATTGTCCATAGTGATATCCTTCCGTTGTCATACAAAACATCATGCCGCCGCGCGGTGTTCTTCGTGCGGCTCGGCAATTTCGGCCCCCGCCAAGGCGCTGCCGTACGATGACCCGCGTACGGAAATAATTTGTGGTTCCACCGAACTCTCACCGATCCATGCCGACCAGCCAAGCACTATCGAATCACGCCCAAGCGTAAGTAGGTCACGTGTCCCGGTATCTATCTTTATACGTATATCGAACACCCCGGTAGGCCCTAACATTCTGCCCATCAGTGCGCCAATCGCCTTTCCCATGTCTGTACCGGGCAACACGGTCATCGCGAACGCCGGCGAAACGGGACCTATCTCGACAACGATCTTACTGCTCAAATCCAACACCTCATCGCCCAAAACTATGCTTTCTCCCAACAGTCCTTTTTGATCGCCCGGACTGGACAGCGCGAACGGTTCAGCCAAAGGAATCCAGCACGCCTCAAACTGTTTTACTTGCACGGGAATGCCTCCCAACAGGTTGCGGGTCGTCGACGCTATGGTCGATGCGCTGCATCCACGCATGGCTATAGCCCCCGCATAGCGCAGATCGACGAAGCTATCGTCATCAGTAACTCCCGATATATATCCAACGTATTTTCGGAAGGTGCTGTTGGATTGCTCCATCTGAACCACGGCACGATATTTTTTCCATGCCAGGTAAAAAAGCGCATACAGACGATGATTGAATATGTCCATGAACGCACGCAATGTCCGCGCCTGTTCATCACCGAGTGCCACCATGTCGACCAAATAGAGCGGAACCGGCGCGTCGACACCGTAGAGGCCCATAAAGTTCGCCTCCACATCCACCGCACCATCGCCACGGTAGTCGACCCTGCGAATGTCGGACGCAGGAAAGCTCATTTCAGGCGCCGCTTTAAGCCTCACCCAGCGATCCAGTCCTTTCCCGATAAGACCGCGATCATTCCATAGATTTTCAAACAACCGCAGTGCCTGAAAGAACTCGAACCGTGACCCATCATCTATGATGGCCCTGATCAGATTGGCAAGTTTACGCCTTGGCGCGGCTCCCATATAAACTCCTTATTGGATGGGTGACAGGCAATTCTTGTCCTCACAAACGTATTGACCTGAGCGTAACCGCTAAAGAAATGATGGAGCACCGTACCAAATAGGTATATGTCGGCCAAAGATCGGTACTTACCCTCAGTCACGGTGATCATCATGTCGATACCGCGAACCATGGCGCCTTTCCGAACCCAATCGAGAGGCTTAATGGAGACTTCGCTTACACCTTCGATTCGAAGTCTGTTTTGGCGACTTCCCGACCATTCGTATAGGCTTAATATACGACGCAATGCAGGCGCTGAAGCTATCGAATCATAGTTCGCCGCCAAACCCGCGATCAGCAGCCAGCGTCGGTCCTGTTCACCCGTCGGATTCAATAATGCGCTAGGCCGCGTAATGTTATGCGGTGCCACGTATGACGGACACTCTTCACCGGCGACGGATATCGTGCGCTCAGTAAGATAGCGTCTTGGATAATGGCCGTTGCTGCACGTTATTTTGCACGACAGGGATTCGTTCCCTTGGGGCGAGCCCCCCCCGACCGAAATATAGGCATTCAGCCTTTCGGTGCCATCGCTGCGCAGCGCGACCTGGAAGAATCGCGCACCGGCGTCATCCAGCGCAAACGTTCGTACCGGTTCGTAGGAAAACCGCTGCCCGGACTCGGGGTCAACACCGATCACCTGATCTACCGTATAAACCTGAACGCCGTGGCGCGCCCCCACCTCGGCAACCACTGGATATTCGGCGGACCTATGATTGACGCGCACCGGCTCGGCATCGTACGGAAACAGATTGATAGCCGGCGCGCATCCTAGTTTAAACGTATCACGACCGACGTGATGTTCCGACGGCAATCGTCCATCGCAATGGAGTTCCAATTCGAACTCAGCGGTATCTGTCGGCCACTGCACCCGCTCCAGGCCGTCAATACCTACAAACAGGTACTTTTCCTTGAAACAAAAATATTCCTGCAATAAATGAAAGCCGTGAAATGATTCACCGGCATTTGGAGTAAGTGTTTCATTCATAGACAGATTGAGAGGGGACACACTCCCGCGCCCCAACTTAAACGGAGCATCATGCGGCCGCTGAGGCAAACGAATAGCTACATCGCGAATCTGATGTATAAGCAGCATATAGAGTTCCAACGCCAACCCAGTATCCGCATGCAGGTAAAGCGCCAGATCGGTAAGATCGAGATCCGCAACTGATACGGCGGACTCCGTATGAAAACCCAACTTGATAATGCTGCCGCCACTGCTTGGTTCAAGCACCTCGACACGCTGTATCCTCATCGGCTGAAGCTTCACGGGAATCACCGTCTTGAATCGACAGGGAATGAGCTCGTCCCCAACAGGATGACTCATCACCTCGACCCCGGCGGGCAATACCTTGGTCTGTTGCAATTGTCCTGGGCGCGGAAGAAATTCCATTACCGTCGCCGAAGGCATCGGTCGCAATATGGTCGGCCAAAGTTGCTGCAAGAGACTTTCGCTGATCTCAGGGATGTCGTCGTCTATCTTACGGCGGATTTGTGCCGTAAGAAACGCCATACCCTCCAACAAGCGCTCTATGTATGGATCTCTATCGGAAATATCGCCGAGGTTCAGCAAACCTGCCTGTTCGGGATACGCCTCAGCAAACTCGCGCGCCGCCTCGTTGAGCAGGCGCATCTCCGATTCAAAATAGTCGCGCATTCCGTTGCCTCCAGGCAATCAATTCACTTCGGCCCGTCCTTCGCTGTAAAACCACGTCCGTAGCTTCACAGTGCGACCGACGTACGTACTACCTTCTATACGCAGGTGAATTACGCATTCAGTACCGTCACTCGAGTCGACGCTCACACGCACGTTACGTAATCGTGGTTCATATTTTTCGATGCACCGCGAAACTTCCGCAACAAGCTGATCGAGTGAGTAAGGAAGATTGGAATAAATATCCGTCAAATCCGGCATTCCGTACTCCGGCATATGCGGCAGCGACTCGCGCCTGGCATTGAGCAAGAAGGTCAAATGATCCTGAATGCTCAGCACCATCTCATCCGTCTCGCTCACCGAACGCAGTTCCGTTCCGTTAACGTAGCGTCCACGCAATATCTCCAAAAGCGCCGCCATATCATCGTACTCCAGCTAAAACCTGAGCCAGACAACCAGACAACCAGACAACCAGACAACCAGACAACCAGACAACCAGACAACAATATGCCGCACAGAAACAACGGAAGATTAACTCGGCATACCTAAATAACGTTCCAAAATGGCGCCCACGTCGCTCTCCTTCTCCCTCATAGAGAAGGCAGGGATGAGGGATGATATGGCCAGCATCTAGGAACACCTGTTTAGTCGGGAACTCTTATACGAAATACGTCGCATACTGGCATCACGTAAACACGGGGCCTGCCAGCCTTTCGGTAGCCGTATCGGGTCGTGTCCACATGGCATAAAGATATACAGGGGCATGCGCAGCATGCCCCTGTTTTTACCCTACTCAGCCGGCACTATTGCCCTGTGCTTCGCCCCAAGAATCTTGGAACTCAATGTTGCCGTCCACAAATGTCCACGTAATCGTACCGTAACGCATGGCCACCTCTTCGAGATGAGGATAGCGTTCCTTGTCAATATCCTTGACGTTATGCATTTTCGGACGAATTGCCGTGATTTTGACATCCTGCAGGCGATGGCGAAAATATTCGCGCTCAGTACCGGAGTCATCAATGCGATACCAGCTAATCACAACTTCCTTCAAGGTCTGACCGTTGCTGCACGCCTTGTAGAGGTAGGGTGAGGTCTGATCAAACGCCTTCGTAACAACCAGCGGTTCATGTTTGCGGGTACCGGTAAGCGATCCAGTATCTGAATCCGTCGGAATACGTAGTTCATGATCGAACTGCAGCACCTCGAGCGTTCCTTGCCGGTCGGCAATCTGAACCGGCCCCTTGATCGGGGCTCCCTGGTCGTCCTTGATACTCATATAGGCCGGAATAGCCATAACTACCTCCATTAGTTTCCAGTCACAAATACAGCGGCTTCCCGCACCAACGTACGTTAAGCTACTGCCGGTCCGCCGCAACTTGGTACACGTACCTATTACGGCATAGTTGTGGCCATTTTTGACCATGCGGGGCGCCGACACATCTCCCCGAGGGCTGGCATCCCTACCCCAGCCCACACAAATGCATTTCGAACAACGACCTTATGCAGCTGCAATAAACGTCATCACGAAACGCATATGTTCACACATACCGCAACATCCCTCTATTTCCAATATTCTGGCCAACCAATTCAATACGCGACTGAATACCGAAAATCGAGCCTCAAGCATCTCTCGTCACCCCTTGTCTTTCGGCATTTGAGCCACAAGCGACAAGCGAACGTCCACGCCCTCAATTTGGAAATGCGGCATAATATACAAGTTGACGGAATAGAATCCCGGATTATCAGGGAGCTCCTTTACAGTTACTTTTCCATCCTGTAATGGATGCGTTGCAATCAATGCCGGCTCGGGATCCTTCATCTTTGTAACCAACGTCTGAATCCACGCATTAAGCTCCTTTTCGAGCTCCGCTCGCGGCTTGGACGCCCCGATATTCTCCCGCTGCAATATCTTCAGGTAGTGCGAGATACGAGAAACCAGAAAGATATACGGTAATCTCGCGTTGATGCGACTATTTGCAGTAGCGTCCGACGAAGTATATTCAGCTGGATTCTGGACGGAATTTGCGGAGAAAAAGCAGGCATAGTCACTATTTTTATAGTAACTCAGCGGAATAAACCCGAGGTTAGCAAACTCCAACTCTCGCGTTTCAGAAACCAATATCTCCGTCGGAATTTTTGTCTGCAATCCCTTACCGATATCATATTGATGCAACGGCAGCGCCTCGATCTTTCCGCCTGATTCCGGACCACGAATATTGACCGACCACCCATTCTCCTTAAAGCTCCTAGCCATGTTTGCCGCGAACGCAAAAGCGGCATTTCCCCACAGGTAACGATCGGCGGTTTCTCCAGCGGCATCCTCCTTGTAATTAAAGGATCTAATCGGATTGCTTTCGCCGTAAGGAAGACGCAATAAAAATCGCGGCAGTGTCAGACCTACGTAGCGTGAATCTTCGGTCTCTCTGAACGCATTCCAGCGAATGAATTCCGCTTTCTCCATATAGCTGGACAAATCATTAATCTTAGGCAATTCATTGATATCTTCTTTACCAAAGAACTTGGGGCCGACTGCCCCAATAAATGGACAATGGCAAGCTGCCGAAATACGCGATATCTCGCTCAAGAGCCCAACGTCCATTGCACTACCGTCAAACTCGTAGTTGGCGATAACTGCAGAGACCGGCTCACCGCCCGGCGTATCGTATTCCTGGATATAGATGTGTTTGTACATACCACTCTGTGTCGTATCAGGAGCCTCCTCGAAATCATCGCGCATATCTTCCTTCGAAAGATCCAGCAATTCGACTCTGATATTTTGTTTGAAATCACACCTGTCAACCAGAAAACGAAGCCCTCGCCATGCCGCTTCCACCTTTTGAAACTCCGGATGATGTAGCACCGCATCGATTTGCCTGCTGATACGCCCATCGATCTCAGCGATATACGCATCCAGCAACGCCTTATCTATGCGAGAAACGGATTTTTGAGATCCCTTGCTGAGCATATCCAGGAAGACGTGCAATCCGGCCGTCAAACGACTTCCTTTCGGAGCATCTGCCATCTTCTGAGCATCCGTAAATGCGTCAAACGTCAGCGGATTCGTAGCTGGCTGCATATCTGCCAAAACACACAAGCGCTCATATAAGTTGCCGTCTTCTTCAACCGCAGTTTGTTTCTGGGCGGCTTTTTCCTTGACTGCCATAATCACGTCTCCTGTATAGCCTGCCGTACAATGATCACTATTCCGGCTTATTACCATCGTCTGCCGGCGCCAGTTTCTCAAGCTCTTGGCGCAACCCATCCATATCAGGACGGCTGTGTACGATTCTTTCCAACTCTTTTCTGAACTTGCTGTTATCCAGCAAATTCGACTTCAAGTCTTTGAGCAAATTTCGCATTGCCAACAAATTCGATATCTCAGGAATTTGTCCTGCAACCAATTCAGGGCTAAACGATTTGAACGATTCAAACTCGAGTTTCACATCAATCTCGCCGCCGTCCCCTCGCGACGTGTTAGGCACAGAAAAGCTGGCCGACGGTTTCAACTCCTTCATGACCGCCTCCAGATTATTGCCATCCACGTTTATTCGCGTTCTATCCGCGATGCGTCCTTTTCCTTTTCCATTGCTATAATCGCCTACGACGAGAAGTTTTAGAGGCAAGTCAACCTTTTTCTTTGCGCCACCCGTCTCGACATCCAGGGTGATATTGACTCGCGCCTTTGGTATTTCATTCTGAAAACTTTGTGCCATAGCTAATTCCTCCATGTACGAATATACCGTAACCCTACTAAAGCATCGTTGCAGCCATTGTCGCATCTATGCGCCCGATAGCCCGACTCAATTCGTCCATCCGTGTTTTAATCGCCTTTTTCTCATTGTCTGACGCCTCGCCCAATCGCTGTTCCAGGACGCGCCGCAGCTTATAGCGTGCGTCTACGGAGTACTTCGGCTCCCATTCATCCAATCCATTTATGTCCGCGCGCTCAACCAGCGACGATAACAACGCCTCTGCAATGTCTGCCCGATTGCCGCGCAACAGCATATCTGCCTTGGCTAGTTCCAATGCGAACCGCTCGCGCCCTGTTCTGGCGGGCGTCGAGTCGATGAATTTCAAGGCATGCGGAAGCCCCTTTTCCACCTGCAGCTCTTGGGCTTTCCGCGCCATCTTTTTAATGGCCTCATCCCCGCCTTCAGTGGAGTCAGCGCCAGCCCCCCCAACCAACGACTCGATCCAACTCAGCGTTGCACCAGAAGCAAAGGGCGTGTCATCCTCGAACCGCAAGGCAACCATATTAGGTATTCGCCTCAGCAATCCCGCCACAGCGGTCTCAATCGTGAGAATCAAGGCATCGTCTTTTAATGCACGCGCCACATCATAGACTCGAAGCTGTAGGTCAATCGCCAAATGACACCCGGGCTCGAAGAATGCGGATTCTGCTGCTGCGAACGCTCCTTCGAGATCGCCGGCTTGCACGGCCTCGTCGATGGCACGCCAACTATTGCGCCGCGGCGCCGGAATCCGAGTCTTACCGCCGTCATTGGGCGGTTGCTTCAGCCCCCCCCAGCGCAGTGCCCGTGCAAACGATGCAGCCCGTGCCCGCTCCCCCTTTTCAACCAGAAAATCCGTCAATGCCCTCACGGCTTCTATCAATCCAGACTCGGACTCAATAGGCGACGGCAACGGCAACGGCACGTCGCCGTGCCTTTCGCTTGATTCCGACAATGCCATTCGGATAACACCCGCAGCCGGCTCAGGAATCGACGCTGCAGACGTTGATCCATTTAATTCAGTTGCAACTTTGGCGTCCTGTGGCAATGTTGTGACTGGTACAATACGACTTTCCAGTGCCTTAACCTGCTTCGCAGTCCAGTCCCGCAGAAAAACCCATTGAGGAGCATCACCTTGGTCTGCAAATTTTTCCGCCATAAGATCATTTATCGCACCCAGCGTATGCAATAACCTATTGGCTACACCAATGTCGCTCGCCGGTTCCATTTTTTCGACTAAAGCGACAAATCTCGGGTTGCTGTACCACTCTAGAGCGCTGCGCCTTTGTGCCATTTTAATCGGGTGGCAGTTATCCCAAAATGACTCAATCAACACCAGCGTTATACGCAGCGCGGCCTCCAGGCCGGAAACCCCATGACGCATTGACATTGCCAATGTGAGATAGCCGGTAATCCTCAAGTCTTTTGCATATTCAGTCAATATCTTGCTGCAATTCCTCTCGACGGCTTCGAAATCCGTCCCAGTGAGCTTATCAATCTCCTGCTTTGCGGCAAGAAATTCATCCGAATACCGAGGATCTTCTCCAGAATTTTCCGAAGGAAACGCCATCGAGGCGGCCTCAATCAAATCGTCAAACGGACCGCTTTCCACTCCAATCTCAGCTTCTTCTTCGACCATGCTCATTTGCCGACCGCCGCTGCGATACGATTAATTAAATCGGGAAGAGAAGCCGCAGAGGAAAACCCTGAGTCGGAAGCAGGAGTTACCCGCCCTGTATTGCTCTCCGCGTATTTCCACAGATCTTGCAGTACACCGTCACCGGCTGTAGGACTCGCCAAGGCAAGCAGCAACGAGCTCGGCGGTTGGCGCATGAATATAGCTGCTTCATACAAGCCTGTTTCTTCATTCTGAAACCAGAAATAATGAGCACGCCAACTCATGCCGGACAATGCGACATCGATAACGCGCGCCGCAAAAATCAGTCCAGCGAGATGTTGAGAAGAGGTTCCAAGCGGAAGGTAAAACCCCCAACCAATACGCGATGGCTGACGCCGTTTTGCCTCCTTCAGTGCGCCTATAAAAGCAGTTACGAAAACGTCCCAGATGTCGGGCGTCGCTCCTCTTAAAACGACATCGCGAAAATCCGCCATTGGAACGGAATGCAGATAATTAAGCATTTTATCAAGAACTTGACCTTTTGACGGGCAAGGATTATCAAAACACAATGCATCTACGTTCACCTTCACCGTGTCGAGAGACTCAGCGTTGGCGGCAAACGAATTTATCTCCTTGGCTTTACAGAAAAAGTTTTCCAGCATGGCAGGCACGCCGGATTGAATTTCACGAAGCAAAGGAAAGACCGAGAGCCCGAACGTTACGAACGGATAGATGCGACCACTGCGATCACGGCTCGGAACCATGGTCCCAAACATGCTTCGCTCATCATCACCGCCGAGAATTGCAAAATTTACTGACGGTACACGCCGCCAAACATCTTCACTGCCACCCGCCACCCGCCGACTCAGCATCGCTACAGCCTGCTGTACCCATTGATCCAGGGCCATAATTTCCCTTTGTCCGGCATTATGCCGCACAAAGTCGGGTTGACATGGAAGTTTTCCAAAGCAACCTGCTTCACAAACAAGCTCCTTGTTGCTTGCCCGATTACCCGCACCGAATATCCCTAGCATATTCAGCCCTTGCCCTTGGTTGCCTTGTTCGTCTGAACGAATGGCGAATCCGGTATATGAAAGCCATGAAGTAATCCGGTGCCAAATATATTAGCCTTGCGATCGGCGCGTAATTCAAATTTGACGTTAATCCGCTTCCCTCCCGACGATTTCATCTTCCATTCCGCTATATATTCATTTCCTCCAATACGACTCAAGTTTGCTTCTGAGACAAGACGGAACAAGCCCCACACGCCGTCGGCCGAAAGGTCAGCCTGCTGAGCACCGCTCATGGAAATACCCTCTACCCTCGCACCCAGAGAGTTTCCGTCTCCCGGCCATTTGAATTGGCGCCATTCCTGCGGTTCGTTGCGATAGCGGTACGACGCACCATTGCTCTCCAGCAACGTTTCCGACAAACCGGACGATGGGATCGGATAGACGTAATACGTGACGGATGCGTGATCGCTCCCTCTGCTGAATAGAGCGTTGCTGATGTTGTCTGCTTCCTTAAGGGACGCGAGAAACTCCGGTGAAAACGAGAACCCAACGCCCAGCCACTGCCGCGCTTCCCATTGGCCGTCGTCTTGCTCAACGAATGCATTGAGATCGCTATGCACAAAACCCCAAAGGGTACCGCTGTCCGGCCGAAAAAAGTCCTCGACATCAGCCAGCGCGGCGTCTGAACCGTTGTGTTCGAATGGGAAGCTTCCCTTTAGCCGATGGGTATAGGGCTGCAAAACAATTGTATTCCAGTCATTATCAACGTCGTGCGACGCCTGATCTATGACGGCTCTCCAAGCCGCGCGAATAGGCTCCCTGAAAAGAGGTTCGACGGCGGTCTTTACGCTGACATCGATACCTCCAAGCAGGCTTGACACCGTAACCCAAGCCTTGAATATCTCTGAATCTATACCCTGTCCGGAGAGCAACTTGGTCGCATATTTACGCGAATCACGCGATGGATCACTAGCAGCGGAGAGGGCTTCCATTTCCCCCTGAATTGTCGTCAGCAATGTCAAATACTGAGACATTCTTTCACTCACAGGCTGGCCTTCTGCGGGGGCAACCACCCGACGAAAATCCGCCATTGCCTGGTCATTATCGTGCACCTGCGCACCTGACATCCTGTCTGCCTTGGCTGCTACGTTCTTAATGATACCTGGCGAGAATTCAGGTATGGCGAGGTTGTCGGCGGCAACGCTGGCAAGCTTGACAAGAGGCCCATCCTTCCGCGCCAGCATCAACAGTTGCTGCGCAGCATTGCGCACCGTATAGAATCGACTTACCCGGAACGACCCAAGGAAATCAAACCATGCTTGGCGATAGTCGCGGAAATACAATTGCTTAATCTGTCGATTCAGGGTCTGTGCCAATTTGGCATTTTCCTTATCGTTCCCCTTATTCTCGATCGCCGCCTTACCGTCCAGTACCCAGTCTCCTTTGGTGACTGCCGACACGACCTTGTCCAGCTCTGGTAGGAAATAGTCGTTCATTCCCTTCTTTGTATACATAGCCGGCAGTTTCTTCTGACTCCAGACCAGCGATCCGTAGCGGTCCCCGAGTAACTTTCCAACGGTCAGGTATCCGACAACGCTGTGTCCGCGGTCCACCATCTGGGCATACAACTCCGCGGGAACCGGATCGGTACGCAACTGTTCACGCGCTGCCCTGATAACATCATCATCAGTCTTCCAATGTCTAGCCGTTCGCGCATCCGAGGTCGGCAAAAGCATATGACGGACGTATATGTCCGCGAGAACGGCTGCCCTTCGCTTAAGGTTGCTGTCCGGCCCGTTCGACAGCGCATCATCACCGCTCGGCAGTATGTTGCTGTGGACGACAAAGTCGGCCATCGCCTCGCGCAGGTCGTCCGGGTTTATTTCGCTGGGATCACCCAACATAAGGTAATATTTAAGATCATTGTAATACTCGGAACGTATAGCTTCCCGTGCCGCATCGTCTGCGCCCGCCCATTGAACGTGTTTAGCACGAAGAGCCTCCTCCAAATGTAAACCCAATGGATTAAGCAAGGCTGGTTCCAGGTACGCGACTATCTCATCTTCCACAGGTCCAAGAATGCGTTTATTGAAATATCCTCCGAAACGCATAAACCATATACTCGTGCTCTCATGATTCTGTAGAGCGGCATACCGATCGGAAAGCTTTTGCAAAGCAACGGCGCGCTTTCCCGCATCACTGTTTGAATCGGTTATGACTGTGGCGAATTCAGTGGCCGACTTTCCTAGATTGTTCACTAGAACGCCATTCACGCCGAATGCGGCAATAAGACCAAGCGTCACGGCGACAACGGCGACAAATCCTGCCGTTACGGCAGCCGACTTTAAGCCACGGTTAATCAATACCCCCTTGCGCGTGCGTCCAACCGCGTTGGCATTGGGAAAAATAACCTGGGCGAACAAATTGCGGATAAAATACGGCTTTATGCCATTAGCCGCCGGCGCTGGAACCGCTCCATCCCGATAACCGAACGCTTGACGCAGGCTGCCTATAATACGTTGCAAAGGCGTCCCTTCCTGCGTCCCTGAAGTAAAATAGACACCCGCAAAGTTCGGACTATCCTGATAGGGATTTGACTTAACCAGCAATGACACAAAGTCGACAGCGCGCTCCGAAGCAGCGCGGAACTGTGATGGAAAATCGAACAACTCCCACTTCATCTCGGCGCGACGCTGCATCGACATCTTATGCAGACGCAAATCACCGATTCGAGTGATCATGGCATTCATCTTGTCTTCAAACTCTGCAGCGACGACTTCAGCGTCTTCGGATGGTTTGAGCGCCACACCCCATACCTGTTCGCGACCTGGAACATCCAATTCACCGAAGAATGATTCGAATCCGCTCAACAAATCAACTTTGGTGAAGACAACATACACGGGGAATACCAAGCCCAAATTACGCGTCAACTCACTCAAACGTTCACGTATTATATTTACGTGCTGTTCAAGCGCGTTATCGTCCGCAGTCAAAATATCTTCCGTGCTCAGTGCGACGATGACACCATTAATAGGACGGCGCCTGCGATACTTCGCCAGAAGCGTCAGAAATGAAGTCCATTCCTCTCTGTCTTCGGACTCGGTGGTGTAGCGTCCTGCCGTGTCGAGAATGACAGCCTCATCGGAGAACCACCAGTCACAATTACGAGTACCGCCGATTCCCTGAATATGGGTATCGCTCTGATGTGCGTACGGGAAGTGCAATCCGGAATTACGTAGCAATGTACTTTTTCCGGCGGCTGACGGACCGATAATCATATACCACGGCAACGCATATAGCGCCGCGCTACCCCGGTATTTGATGCCGAGATCCGACGCCTTTATCGACGCGACGGCATCCTTGAACTTTTCGTTGAGCGCTTCTAGCTCAAGGTCGTTGGCACCTCCTTTAGACTCGCTCAAGGCCTTTCCTAGCCTTCTTCCTCTTACCCGCACAAGCCACATTGCCACTAGCCAGACAACTGCGACTAGGGCAAGTATTATGCCCATTACGATCAGTCTTGCGGCTACCGTCTTCAGGCCAACATACGGTCCGGCAAACCATATGATCGCGAGCAGCACGACGAATCCGGCGACCCGCGAACCCGCCCGACTCAAAACGACGGAAAACACACGCCGCAGCAGCGCCAACGTCATTGACTTTCTCCCATCGTCGGCGAGCTGACCGCCATTGATCTTATTACGAGCGCCTTCGCATTCGCTATATCGTCTCCGGCACTGCTAACCATCGTACTGGTCGCTACACCGTATCCGATATAGACCACAAACACGATCGCCGCGGATACGGCTACCACGACCCAATAGGGAACTTCGCGCCGAACTCTGCCCAGGAACGAATCATCAGGGATTCCGTCGGGGGATAGCGTAACATCACGCAGTCCACGGTAATCTTCGATCTGTCTACGCAGATCGACCTGCAGCGCCATCAGCTGCTCTAGACCACGAATTCGATAGATACCTTCGAATCCCAATTGCATACATACATAGAACAATTCCAGAAGATTGACATTGGACTCGCCGCCTTGCCGTAATTCCGTCAGGCGGCTGTAGAATTTCTCTCCGGCCAGGTGCTCGCCGAACAGTTCCATTTGCAGCGGCTTCTCCATCCAGCTCATGCGGCCCGGCCAGTCCGATGATAATACGGTTTCGTCGATATAGGCGGCCAGCGCAAGTTTTGCGTCCTGAACGGGTGAATGCGGAATTTGATAATCAAAAGCCATGCGATCGAAAACATCGAACGCAGCTATTATGGACGTACGATAATCTTCAGCAATATTCACGCCTCGATTTTCCGACCTAAACGGTGCGATCAGCGCAAATATTCCGGATGCGCACTCCAATAGCGCGTTTGTAAATGGCTCTTTGTGAGCTTCGTTCTGCATCCCACATCACTCCTGAACAGTAAGAAGCTCTATTTTTGCCTTGACGAAATCGCGCGGCACAAACAACGCTATGCTTTGATCGTCGATAATGCTGTCCCAGAAATCGCCTTTCGGTTCCAGACGAAAATATTCGTAACCTGCGCGAACCGACAATTTTGACGGCGGACGTTGCGTGTGAACCAAACGAACGCCGGGAAGGGCTGAAGAAATAACCATTCCAAGGGTACTGCGCGACGACACCTTCGCCTGGCGGGCAAACGCTGAAATCCAGTCGGTTCCCTCCGCCTCCGAGAAAACCGCCAGATAAAAATCCGAATTCGCCAGCACCTTACTGTCGATACTATCGGCCTCGTATTGGTTTTCGCTTGCCCTGACAAACCGAATCTGAGCGGATTTTGTTGGAGTCCCCTGCTCTATGCGCTGCAGCAGCATGCGATCAAGAACGGAAAATACCTCCGCAAGGCTCTCATGCTGGTAAGGCGGTACATCGACATTAGATGCCCCATCTTCCTGCCCTGAGCCGAAGGCGCCAAGTTCCTCGACGACTCTCGCCAGCGCGATATACATCCGCTCGGGGTGGCTGTTGAGATTTTTTGCGAGGTGACGAAATTCAGGCAATGCACGGCGCAACGCCAGCAGCAACAAAAACCCGCCCAACTCGCCATGCGTCAGATCACTACTAGCGCCATTGTCGCCGAGGCGCTCGCTTATGAGCCTGCTTTTCGCCTCAAGAAGCTCTACCACTCGCTGAATCTGCTTGCGCAGTACCGGCGAAGCTCCAATATGCACGCTGGGAGGTATGTGGGCGTCGGCAACACGGTAACGGCCGTCGCCGAGAGACGTCAGTTTTGCCAGATGCAGGCTCGATACGTTGTCCAACGAGTCGGAACCCGTCAGGATCATCAGATTTGCCTTTGCGACGGCGACCTCGCGTTCCCGTTCGGGATCGTTGTCATCCTCCACGGAACGGTAATCCACCACCCACGCGGGCAAACGATGATCACGATAGCCGACGACTCCGGCGACCTGACGGTTGGCCGGGATACACAGGTACAAATCGATTTCGAGTTCGCCGCTGCGGCCGAGATCGTAAGTCAGTGGACCGTCTTCGGTCTCGACATAGTTTGCTACGACTCGATTGGGGAAAATTACGCTACAGGAGCGAAGCCTGAATATCCCCCGATCCAGCGACTCTTCGTCGTAGGTCTGAGAGATCAACCCCCACCCGAACGGGTGCAGGGCACGTTGCGCGGTATCGCTTATATACTCAAAGTAGCGTTCCCATTGCTGGAAATGCTGCTGCCCGAGAAAAATTCCTTCAGCCCAAACTACTTTTCGATGTGCCTTCATCGGTACGCATCCCTTCACGTAGCCGCGCTCCCGCGGTACGAAAAAAATCCTAAACCGTCCATAAGCCGGAGAAGGGTTACAATCCCTCCCGCGATTCCATTAGCCCTGCCATCAAAACTCCTACCGGTATTTTCCGGCAGAGGTTCTCTCATCAGCGGCGCTAGTTGGCAATACTTACCGACCTGCTACTCAGGTTCACGGTTACGCTACTTGAAAACTTACGCGCCACATAGCCATGCGACAGCGGAGCTAATGCACGCCATTTATCCCCTTCGGGATGGTGAAATAATGCAACCACAGCCACATATTTTGCCAGATCGTTCTTAGGCATCTCCACCGTTTTGGTGGACCCGGGTGAAACGACCACTTCCTGGCGTGTCAGCGCCGAATCTCCCAGAGTCTCGATATCATTCTTCCACATGTGCGAGAACGATGCGTTTTCGAAATTCTTCGAGTCGGATAACTGATACACCCTCACCACGACCGGCAACGGCTGTCCGCTCCGATCCATGTTCAGGTTTGCCGTCGATGAGATATCAAAGTCGACGCCGGGTGTACTGCATCCGGCAAGTGCAATAATGGCAAAAAGGGCCAACAATCGGCTGCCAACGAAAACCTTTTTCATCATTTCGTCTCTGTTCCATTTTTGTTCATTACACGGCATGCGTCCGCCTCACGCGGCTGCGTATACCCTGCCACCAAGCCCGGCATGACCACCTCACGGTAGCGATGCCCCTGATCGCGTTCCAGCGCATCGAACGCCGAATGTGCCTGTCCCGTCATCATGTTCCGTAGCCATTTCCACCACATGCTGCCGTGGCGCGTCCACCAGTTTGCGCGGCGCGAAGCGCGGATCGCCTGCAACGCGATTCCGTCCATAGCCGCGATCAACGCCAACTGATGCGTGTACAAATCGTCAAACAGCCTTGAGTAACGATCGGCACCGTTCGTTTCATCAAACAGCCATGTGCGCAATACGGTATCGACCTCACGTCCCTTAAAGCATTCGAAGCCATCGAGGAACACGCGCTCGTCGTGCAACCCGAATTCAGCCGCAAAGCGCCGTTGACCTTCAATAAGCCGTGCAAGTCCGCCGATCAGCGCATCAAATGCGGCATCTTTCGACGTTAACGTCGAATGACCTTCGGGTGTGAGAGTCGCATCGCCCGGTTCAGGAGATGTCGGATACTTCTCATCCATGACTGCGCCGTTTCCTTCAACAAAATTAATTCCATGGCACGCTACGCCATCACGTCTATGGATGGCTTTGGCGAAGTTTACGTCCGCGGCAACGGATATTGTGCGGACGTTGTAATCGATGTGATGTAGCGTTCGCTGTCGTCGCATTGACTGAGCGGGCAAATATATACCAGCACCGGCGCGTGGATGTCAAACGGTGTCGTGCAGTCAGCCTTAAGCTCAAAGATGGAGAAAGGCGGTTTGCATTTAATGTTCGCACGCGTGCGCGTGCTACAAAATATGTGCACATAAAATTACGTGGCCGTTGCCGAAAAATCCAGACTCGCCTTCCGTAGTGTGCGTGTGGACGATAGTCCGCGCGCTGTCGATTCTCTTCCGTAACGCGCGGACATCCGTAGGCCTGGGGCAATTGTTTTGTGCCGAAATACACGGAATTCGACCGAATCGGTTGCGCTCGATACACGACGATGTTATAGATTGTCGCGCTCAAAACGGATGAGCGATTTTTCAGACGCCACAAGGAGGTCGTCAGCATGCCCACCGGCATCCCCACCCATCACGTCCGCATCGGCTGCACCCTCGACGGCTGCGACTATCCGGTACTCGCCTTCGGCGGCTGCGAAGGGCTCTCGCAACTCCCGCGCTACGACCTCACCCTCGCCCTGCCCGACCTGCCGACCGCCGCCGCACTGCCCGGCGCCGCCTGCACCCTGCGTATCGAAGACAACCTCGGCCGCCGCCGCACCCTCGCCGGCATCGTGGTCGCCCTGCAGACGCTCGACACCCTGCCCGACGGACGGGTGCGCAGCGACATTGCCGTCACCTCCGCGCTGCACCGTCTGACCCTGCGCCGGCAGACCCGGCTGCTGGTCGGCCACAGCCCCCTCGACGTCGCCCGCCAGCTGCTCGCCGAACACGGCATCGACCCGGCGCGCCTCGATGTGCGCGCCGTCGACCGCTACGCCCCGGCCGCCGCCGTGCTGCAGGCCAGCGAAAGCGACAGCGACCTGCTGCACCGCGTCCTCGCCCGCGCCGGCCTGAGCTACTGGCTCGACGAGGCCGAGGGCCACGAGCTGCTGCGTCTGGGCGACGGCCCCGGCCAGGGCCGCGTGGTGGAGCGTCCCCTCCTGTGCCGCGCCGCCGGCGGTTGGGGCAGCCAGGATATCGGTGCCTACCGCCTGCGCGCCCAGGCCCGTCAGGTCGCCGACCGCGTTCGGTTGCGCGCCCACCTGCCCGACGGCACCCTGCACACCGCCTATGCCGCCAGCGGCGCCCCCGCCGCCCAGGGCGAGGTGCATCGCTTCGCCTACGGCCTGCCCGACACCGCCGCGGTGGAGGCCCGTGCCCGGCGCATGGCCGAGCGCCTGCGCTGCGAGGCCCAGACCCTCATCGTCGACACCACCGACGCCGGCCCCATCCCCGGCTGGCAGGTCAGTTTCGATGCCGATGCCTTCGACCGCCGCCACAGCGGCGACTATCTGGTTCTGGCGGTCGAACACTTCACCGACCCGGTCGGCACGCCCGGCCTCGGCGACGCCACCCTGAGCTACCGCAACCGCGTCCACCTCTGGCCCGCCGCGCTGCCCTGGCGCCCGCCCGAGCCCGCCGTGTGCGCCAATCCGCCGCTGCTCTACGCCGCCCGCGTCCAGGCCGACGGCCCCTATGCCCAGCTCGACGAGGCCGGCCGCTACCGCCTGCGCGCCCTGTTCCAACAGCTCGGCGCCGACGGTCCCACGCTGCGCCGTCTCACCCCCTACGCCGGCACCGCCACCGCCGAGCGCCCGGCCCACGGCTGGCACGCGCCCCTCCAGGACGACCAGGAGGTGCGCCTCGCCTGCCTCGGCGGCGACCCCGACGGCTGGGGACTGGTCACCGCCGGCAGCCATGACGCCGGCCGGCCCAATCCCGTCAACAGCGTCAATCCCAGCGAAAACCGCTACCAGACCCCCGCCGGCAATACCCTGCGGATGGACGACCGCCTCAACGCCGCCCGCATCTCCCTGCACACCGTCGGCGAGCAGACCGTGCTCGCCCTCCATGCCGACCAGGGGCTGCACCAGGCCCTGCTGGCCGCCAAGGACGGGGCGCTGACCCTGGTGGCCGGCCGCCACCACTACACCGAGGTCGGTGAACAACTGACCGAAACCATCGCCGGCGACCGCGTCATCCAGGTGCAGGAAAACGCGACCACCAAGACCAACAAGGCCGACATCCACCACCAGGCCGCCACCGACATCCAGCTCATCGCCGGCCAGGACGCCCGCTTCCACGCCGCCGGCGATTTGAGCCTCAAGAGCCATGGGCCGTTTCGCACCGTCTCCGGCCAGGGCCTCACCGTCCACGTCAAGAGCGGCGACTTCGTCGCCGAGGTCGCCGGCAACCTTACCCTGCAAGCCTCCGACGGCCTGCGCATCGAGGGCGACGGCAGCGCCGACATGCACGTCAGCCTCGGCGGCGGCGGCTTCATCGTCCACCCCAACGGCAACGTCTCCCTCTACGGCAAGGCCATCGCCCTCGACGCCCCCAACGTCAAGTTCAACGGCAAGGTCAACTACGACATCGGCTCGCCGTCGATTCCGGGTGCGCCGGCGGTGCCGAAGCCGAGGGCGGTGCCGGCGATTCCGGAGATTGCCGTCAAGGACGATATCGTCCCCAATCCGCAGGAATACGACTTGGTGATCGAGCTGGCCGACGAGTTCGAACGCCAGCTGACGAATCACTACACGATCCTCGACGGCACGGCGTTCCGCATTACCACGGATACGGGTCAAATCTACACAGGCAAGGTGGAGGAGCAGCAGATCAAGGTACCCAAGCTGGAATATGCCCAGGAATTCGACATCCGGTTTGACGAACAGCTTGCCACGGCACTTTAAACGACTATGAGCACGACCAACGAAACCAACGACAAGCCGGTCCAAGGCAGCCACATCCGCTTCGACAAACGTCTCGGCCAACTGCAAACCGACGAATCCGGCGGCCTCAAGATCAAATTGCAGCGCAGGGAGTGCGTGGCGGCGATCGTTCATCCGTCCCTCGGCGCGCCGCTGCTGGTAAAGAAAGGCGCTCCGCTGACGTTCTTCGTCATCACCGACGACGCCTTTCACGATCTCTACCGTCGCAGCCCTGGTGAGGACAACGACGGCGGTCCCGAGATCCGGCTCGTTGTCGCACGTTTCCTCAAGCTCCAGACCTTCCCGGACGCCGTCGCCGACAAAACGAAACTAACCGCCGACGACAAGCCGCTCTACGGCACGGACAAACAGAAGGCGCTCGACAACATCCGCTGCCGCTACCTGGGCGATGTGGGCGAGACCGGCGGCATGCTGAGCAGTTACGGCGACAATACCTTCATCGGCCGCCTCAACCCGCAGGCCATTCGTTTCTACGGCGACGTTCCACTCTCCGTTAAAACCGACAAACCCGACGGCACCGGCCACACCGCACTGCACCACCTGTTCGAGATCACGCTGCTCAACCTCGACCCCGAACTGACGGAAGGGATGCTCTACAACCTGAGTTGGATCGGCTACGACCCCTACATCAATCTCCACGGCAAACCCTACCTGGAGCGCAAGGACCAATATGCGCGGGAGTTCCTGAAGAACGACGAGTACATCCCCGACACCCTCGACTACGCCTACGAGGTGAGCGGCAAGAGCGCCACCTTCGAACACGACCCGAACCGGCCGCTGCAAAACTTCCACCCGGTCTGGGCCGTCCCCGCCGGCAAAGACGCGCTCAACATCGGCCACCTCACCGACGTCCATGTCTCCGCGCGTCAGCACGCCTTCCGTACCAGCCGCGCCACGCTGATCCCCGGCCAGTCCCCCGAAATCGGTCCCCTGGTCAACGCCAGCTACGACAATCTCAAAGACCTGATGGACCAGTTCGGCAAGGACGGCAACATCGACCTCCTGGTCTTCACCGGCGACCTCATCGACTACGGCCGCA
>OFHG01000008.1_pt1 | contig 114386 bp, 113 predicted proteins | sample 1521931 | NCBI WGS metagenome assembly OFHG01 (sample SAMEA2468438, study PRJEB22500) | soil metagenome | biome: Glassland; feature: Farmland; material: Clay | place: Australia | collected 2013-01-31 | depth 0.55 m
CTGGATAGCTAAGTCCGCTCTGGTATGTGTGGATATCCGAGTCTATCTTCAGGCAGCGACCACACTTTTGATCTCAGGTACTTCGTGCTTGAGAATGCGCTCAATCCCATTCTTTAAGGTCATCGTAGACATAGGACAGCCGCCGCAAGCTCCGGTAAGCTTCACCGAGACCACACCTTCCTTGACGTCCAGCAGTTCTTTGCTGCAGTCTAATCATGCTTCGCGCGCTCCTGCCATTTAAAATTGTATCCCGTCAGCTCCTGCCGGATATACAGGCCCGGTATGACGTTTATCCCTGCGACGAGCAGAAAGGCGCGCGCGGTTATATAAACAGAGCGTCCTATGAACAATCCGTGCATGGCAGCATCGCCTGCGTCAAATGCCATCTCGGAATATCAGGCTATCCGCACGGAAAAGTTTTAAAGGTCAATTGCGGCATCTGCCATTTCATCGGGAGGGAAGGCGCGCCCAAAGTTCAGGCTCAGCAATACAAGTTGAGCGTCCACGGGCAGGCAGTCGCCGCCGGCAATACCGCGGCCCCGACGTGCCAGACCTGCCACGGAGCGCACTATATCTTCCGTTCCACCGACGCCCGTTCGGAAACGCGAAGAGAGAATATTCCGGCGCTCTGCTCCCGGTGTCATCCCGCAGAGTTCGAGGCGTATGGCAAAAGCATTCACGGCAGGGAATTTCTCGAGAGGAAAAATGCGGCAGCGCCCACCTGTTTTGACTGCCACAGCGAGCACATGGTCCCGAAAACAAGTGAAGGACCGTGGATGCTGTCACTGATATCGAAGTGCGGCACCTGCCATATCGAAGAGCTGAGCACATATCGTAAGACTTACCACGGGAAGATCACCCTGATCGGCTATACCAACATGGCCAAATGCTGGGACTGCCACGGTGCGCACACAATCCTCCCGCCCGGCGATCCGGACTCGACACTGTCGCAAAAAAATATCCTCTCGACCTGCAGGAAATGTCATGCCCATGCCACAGCCGGTTTTACCAAGTTCTATGCCCACGCCGAGGAGGGCAACCGTGCAAAATATCCCGTTCTCTATTACACGTATCTGTTTATGACGGCGCTCCTGATCGGGGTCTTTGCCTTCTTCTTTCTCCACACTTTCCTGTGGGCCTTCCGCGCGCTGAAAGAGCGGATCGAAAAGAAAGGAGGCGATTAGAGTGTCCGATATCAAACGCTTCAATGCCTATCACCGGATACTGCACGCGGTCATGGCCGTGAGTTTCATCGGGCTCGTCGCCTCGGGCATGCCGATCAAGTATGCGCAGGTTCCCGCGCAGTCTCACTGGGCCTTATGGCTCTTCAAGCTCCTGGGAGGATATGAGGGGGCCGCGCTCATTCACCGGATTTGCGCGGTCATCACCTTCGGATACTTTGCCGCCCATATCGGGTACGTGGTCTACGACATCGCCGTAGTCAGGAAGTTCAAGTTCAATCCCTTCGGTCCCGAATCCATGGTCCCTTGGATCAAGGACATCGAGGACATGTATAAAAACTTCCAATGGTTTCTCGGCCGGGGTCCGCGGCCGCAATTCGATCAGTGGACCTACTGGGAAAAATTCGATTACTGGGCCGTGTTCTGGGGGGTCGGGATGATCGGCGTGTCGGGCCTTTTCCTGTGGTTTCCTGAGTTTTTCGGCCGGTTCGTTCCCGGCTGGGCCTTCAACATCGCCACGATCATTCACAGCGACGAGGCGCTCCTTGCCGCGGGGTTCATTTTCACGATCCATTATTTCAACACGCACCTGCGGCCCGAAAAATTTCCCATGGACCCCGTTATCTTCACCGGACGGCTCAGCCTTGAGGAACTGCGGCGCGAGCGGCCCCTCGAGTATCAGCGTCTTATCGAGGAAAACAGGCTCGAACAGGCGACAGTCGCTCCGCAGCCGAGGTGGGTTACGGACGTGGGGCTCCTCTTCGGCTTCGCACTCGTTTTGATAGGATTCGTATTGCTCATTCTTATCGTGTTGGGGCAGTTCTTTTATTAACCCCGCTGTTGCATGGAGTCGTCTGATATCACAGGGTATCGTCTCTTCAACTCAGGTTGAAAGTTCCATCCGGCGACCTTTTTGGAAACTCAGGTATCGTGAACTCCTGCACAGTGGATAAAAAGTTTATTTTGTATTTAACGCGGTTTGGCGATTCCGTCATGATGATTTCTGCAACAATGGGGTTAACCATGTCTTTACAACAGAGAGACCTTTTTATCAGACAGATTTTTTCCACGGTAGCTCCCTATGTCGATCTTCTCAGCAGCGGTTTCAGCTTCGGGTTTGACCACTTCTGGCGCCTGAAAGCGGTTTCCCTCTCGGGCATCCGCAAGGGTGATCGGGTGCTCGACGTATGCACCGGAACGGGGGAACTGGCCTTCCTGCTCTCTCGCCGGGTAGGCCCCCGGGGGTCGGTCACGGGAGCCGATTTCTGCGAGGAGATGCTCTCCCGGGCCCGAAAGAAGACCGGCCGGCGCCACCGCAACCTGTCGTACGTCATGTCCGATGCGAAACAGCTTCCTTTCCCGGACAACGCCTTCGACGCGGTCACGGTCGCCTTCGGCATGAGGAACATCCCCGATACCCTTCTCGCCCTGCAGGAAATCAAGCGGGTGCTCAAACCCGGCGGAAAATTCATCTGCCTCGAGCTGACCCGGCCCCGCGTCAAGTGGTTCTGTTCGCTCTACGAGTGGTATGTGTTCAGGGTCATGCCCTTCATCGGCGAGATCGTCGTCAAAACGGCAGCGCCCTACCTGTACCTGCCGAGATCCATCAACGCCTTTTATCCGCCGGACGAGTTCAGACGGATCATCTCCCAATGCGGGTATTCGCGCGTTACCGTCGACTCGCTGACCATGGGGATCGCGACGATCTACCGGGCTGTAAAAAATGGATAAGATCGGCATCCTGTGCGACAATGACCGTGTCATGATGCACGAATTCTCCCGGCTGAGTCTGGCCCGTATCGGCGGCCGTTCTCTATTGTCCGCTGCGCTTTCTTTCTTTTCCTCCTATATGGAGGCGAACGTGAAAAAAGAGACGGACAAGGACCGGCTCATCATCGAAGAAGCAGCCGCTGCCTTCGAGGCGGGGCGGCCCGCCTGCGACCTGGATCTTGAGGACGTTTTTGAGAAAACAAAAAAAATCGACAAGGCATTTCTGGACAATCTTATGGTCCCCTCGTTCTCGCTCTCCGTGCATTACGGCGATTTTGTCGACATCCGGATACAGAGGATTTGGCGCATATCGAGGACCGTTTATGACCTCCTGGGGAAATGGCCGGACGGGGCAACATTTGCCGATGCCGCGAAAAAAACCTATGCAGAGAAAGAGTTTAAGGACATCATCGCAGAAATACTGCACCTCTATAGCCTTGAGACCAGAATGCTGGGTGATGCCGTCCGCTCGCCGTTCCGAAGGGCAATAGGCGCCTACGTCGAGACCCTCTATCATGCAATGGAGGAAACGGTGGATGATCTGGCGAACGACTATGCAAAAAAAATATACGGAGTGGCTGCCGGCCAGGTCAGCCGCTGAACACGGAAAGCGCGCCCTGCGATAACGAGAAATAGCCGGCCTGAGCAGTTACTCTTCGGAGACTAAAATCATCTATGTCTAAAACGGACCTGGTCCTCCTCCATCCCCCGAGTGTTCTCAAGTTCCGCGAGCTGCCCCTCTTCTACGGGCCGGTCAGCGACGTGGTCCCCTCGTCGTCCATATTCGAAATTTATCCCATCGGGTTTCTGACCATATCGGACTATCTGAACCGGCACGGCCTGTCGGTCAGGATCGTCAACATCGCCCTGAAGATGCTGCGGGACAGGACTTTCGACCCTGAACACTTTGTGGCCCGGCTCAGGACGCCGCTTGCGTTCGGCATCGACCTCCACTGGCTCCTGCACGTGGACGGCAGTCTGAGCCTCGCGGAGCTTGTTAAAAAACACCACCCAGACACACCGGTCATCCTCGGCGGCCTGAGCGCGACCTATTACTGCGACGAGATCATGCGCGATTTCCCCTTCGTCGACTTCATCGTCCGCGGCGATTCCACGGAGGAACCTTTGCGTCTGCTCCTGGAAGCCATCAGGACCGGAAAAGGGTTCGAGTCGGTGCCTAATCTTGCATGGCGAAACAAGAACGGCCAGGTGACGGAGAACGCGCTCTCGTTCACGCCGAAGGACCTCGATTACATCGATTTCAACTATCCCCATTTCATGAAAATGGCGATCAAGTACCTCGACCCCTCCGGCTACATCCCCTTTAAGTATTGGCTCAGCTACCCGGTCACCGCCGTCTTCTCGGTGCGGGGCTGCAACCACAACTGCGGCACCTGCGGGGGCTCGATCTCGGCGTTCAACCGCGTCTGCAAGAGGCGGCGCCCTTGCTTCAGGTCTCCGGAACTCGTGGCCGAAGACATCCGCCGGATCGCGGAGATGACCGGGGCGCCCGTGATCGTCCTGGGGGACCTGCTCCAGGCCGGAAGAGAGTATGGCGAGCGCTTTTTAACGGCCATGAAAAGAAACCGCATCAGGAACGAGGTCTGCATAGAATTCTTCAGCCCGCCCCCTGCCGATTTTCTGGAACGGGTCGCCGACTCTCTCTCTACCTTCAATATCGAGATATCGCCGGAATCGCACGATGTGAATGTCAGAAGGACCTTCGGGAAGAACTACGACAACGCGGCACTGGAAGGCATGATCGAAACACTCCTCAGCGTGGGCTGCAAACGGGTCGACCTGTTCTTCCTGGTTGGTCTTCCGAACCAGACGTATGAGTCGGTCATGGACACGGTCAAGTACTGCGGCGAGCTCATGGCCCGGTACGGCGGCAACGGAACGTCGGGCAGGATCCTCCCGCTGATCGCGCCCCTCGCGCCGTTCATCGACCCCGGCAGCGCCATCTTCGAAGACCCGGGAAAATACGGGTACCGGTTCTTCTACCGGACCCTCAAGGAGCACCGGCAGGCCATGCTCATGCCGAGCTGGAAATTCGCTTTGAATTACGAGACGAAGTGGATGACAAGGGAAGAGATCGTGCGGGCGACGTACGACGGCGCGTTGAAACTGCTCGGCCTCAAGGAACGGTTCGGTGTGATCGGGGCGAAAAATGCGGAGAGGATACGGGACCATCTCACCCGCGCGGTCGCCTTGAGCCGGAAGATCAACGATCCCCGGAACGTGGACGACGCCCTGCGCGACGAGATCATGAGCCTCAACACCCTTGACCTGGTCTGCGACAAGCACGAGCTCGACTGGCCGATCAAAGGATGGAAATTGAACGTGCCCAACATCCTGAGACTGCTTTTCAAACCGGAAGGACTTCGGGAAATGCAACGGCATGCGCTCTGCCGGGTGAGAGGAAAAAACCGCCAGTAGTAAAGAACTCGATGGCCCTCATGCAAGAAAGCCTGCCGGCATCACTCTTCTATCTGATCACGAATTTGAAGAACCGGTTCATGATGACGCCGGCGGCAGCGCCGAGAACGGCGCCGAACCCCGCGAGGAAACCCATCACGAACACGAGGACCAGCGTGACGGCGAACCAGTTCTGGCCGCAGGCCTGCCCGAACATCCGGGTAACGTCCTTTGTCGCTGCGTCGCGCCACGTACCCTGAAAGGTGTCGGAAAAGAACAGGTCCATGGACAGGGCAGTGCCAAGGGTGATAAGCGCCCCCGCCGCAGCGCCGATGATGACCGCTTTCTTAAGTCCCCTGTCGCTCACAATCCCTCCCCTGAAATCAGGATACAAGATACGGCTTCAGCCTTGTTTTCTGACTCCGCGTTCCGCGCTATTTCAATATCTCTCCGGTCTTCCGGGACCACAGGAGCAGGTCCAGGTGGTCCATGTCGATGCCGATCTCGCGGGCGAATCGCTCAAGCCTCTTCTCTATTTCGAGATATACCGCTTGCGTTACAGGACGCGCTCGCTTGCCGATTACTCCCATCTCGCGCAGACTGCTCAGGATATGCTTGTCCAGGATCGCATACCCGGGGAACCCGATGTTCCGGAGAAAATGGCTGGTCTCTTTGTACCCCAGCCCTTTCACGGACTTGTTCTTCGCAAAAAAATCGCGGCGAGCGTCCCGGCAGTCGAAGGACTCCAAGAGCCGGCGAAGCTCCATGCCGCAGGCATCTTTGAGATATTCCCTGGTCCGGACGATGTACGACGGCCGGATGCGCCAGAACCGGACGCGATGCGCCCTGGCACGCTGTTGAAGCTCCATCTCGGTCCCGGTATGGAGAATGTCTTTCAGCGCCTCAACGGTACGCATGCCCATTTTTGCGCTGCTGCCCGCCGTCAGGATGCAGTAGCAAAGCTCCTCGAAGATCGCCCGGTCCCCTTTTTCATAGACCGCCTTGAACTCCGACAAGCGCTGCACGATTGCCGGTCTCTTTTTGCGATAGTCTTTCCGGAGTTCACCGATGAATTCTTTTCCAGGCACTGTAGCCGCCCTTCAGATTGTAAAGATTTTTATAGCCCATGCCCATCAGACGCTTGATGGCCCAGATGCTCTGGTTGCCGCTCCGGCAGTAGACCACGAGGTCTTTGTCTTTTTTGAGCTTTTTGACCTTGTCGCCGATGTCCGCAAGAGGCACATGGACCGCTCCCGGGATGTGCCCTTGCTCGTATTCCTTATCGGAACGGACATCGAGAAGCATCATCCCTTTCATCCGATCGAAGTCTTTGGGCGTGAGCTGTTTTATCCCCATCCTGCCGAGAAAGCCCAGCAGCTTGATGATAAGGTAAAGCGCTGCGATACTGATAAGAATGGTTGATGCTGTATCCAAAATAGAAGACCCTCCCTTTTTTATTTCGGATTTTAGATTGCGGAGTGCGGATTTTTAAAAGCTTCTGTCTTTAGCCAATCCGAAATCCGCATTGAATTTATCCCTGCCTCACCGGCAATTCGACAAGAAACCGCGTACCCCTTGGCGCATTCTGCTCCACGCGGATGACGCCGCTGTGGTCCTTGATGATCCGGAGCACGATCGCGAGACCCAGGCCGCTCTTTTTTTTCTTCCGGGAAAAATCGGGTTGGAACAGCCGGGGCAGGTCTTCTGCTGTTATCCCCGGCCCTTCATCGGCAACCTCTATCTGCGCCATCCCGCCCTGGGTCATCTTTGTTGCGACCCGAATCCTGCCCTTGCCGCCCATGGCCTCGACCGCGTTCTCGAAGAGATTGATGAATACCCGCTTCATCTGCTCATGATCGAGGATAACGTCGGGCATGCCGGGAGCGATCTCCTTGACCACGGAAATGTCCTTGTGCGCTCCGGCATACAGGTTGATTACGCTCTCGATCACCGGAGACAGCGGCTGCGGTACCGGGTTGGAACCCGGCATGCGGGCGAAGTTCGCGAATTCGTCGACCAGTTTCCTGAGGCCGTCAGCCTCTTCAACGATCGTCCTGCTGCATTCGTCGAAAACGGCATTGAAGTCGGGCGCTCCCTCCGCGTGTTTTTTACGCAGCCGTTCGGCGGAGAGCTTGATCGGCGTGAGGGGATTCTTGAACTCGTGTGCAATCCTTCTCGCCACGTCCTGCCAGGTCTCGGCCTTCTTGGCCCGGATCAGCTCGGTCAGGTCATCGAACGTGACCACCGAGCCAATAGGAGCCCCGCCGCCGTCCCTGAGCGTGGAGACGCGCATCCGGAGCGTCAGAATCCGGCCGCGTACGTTGAGCGCTATTTCTTCCTCGGCCCGGCCATGCCCCTCCTCAAGCCTGCGGAACAGATCACGGATCGGGCCCAGCTCAATGAACCCGAAGGCCTCATCATACCGCTTATTGAGGACGTCCTCGCTGTTCACCGCAAGGATTTCCGAAGCCGCGCGGTTAATGGTCGTAATCCTGCCGGAGCGGTCCGTGGACACCACGCCGGTGTCCACGTTGGAGAGGATCGTTTGCTTGTAAGACACCTCCTGCTCTAGCCGCTCCCGCGAATGTTTGAGGTCGCGTGTCATCTTATTGAAGGAATCGATGAGCACCCCGACCTCGTCTCCGGTCGTTTCATCGATTTGATAATCGAACCTGCCCGCAGCGACGGCCGCCGTTCCCTCGGCCAGCTTTCGGATAGGTACGGTAATGCTGGCCGCCACGCGAAGCGCCACCCAGATCGCCGCCAGGAGCAGCGCGAGAGTGACCGTCAGGAATCCAAGCCGGTAGGACAGCTTGATAGGCTGATCGCCCCTGAGCGATGACCGGTACTGCGCATACCCCGTGCGGATACCGTCGACTTTCGCAGAGAGGCTCTGGGGGACGTAATAGCTCACGGCAACGGCGGCTATGACCTCTTTGTCCTCGGGCGATGCATAGACGGGCACCACCGTTCTCACGATCTCGCCTTTTTTCCCGAGGTCCAGGACCTTGACCGCCTCCTCAGCTGCAAAGGCCCTGTCCGCGAGATCGAATGACGTGGCGATAAAGGTCCTGGCCGGGAACTTTCCGGTCACCACGGCGATTGCCCGTTTACGGGGCGCGACAAAGACCTCTATTGAGCCGAGCCCGTACTCGGACGCCTTTTTTGACAGGTAATCTTTGAGCACCGGGCTCTCAAAAAGGAGAGGCTCCTCGGTAAACTGCCGGCTGATCTGCCTGCCGAAGTCATATGCCTGTTCGCGCAGCCGGCCGTAATAGGCCTGGGCTACGGCGACCGAGTCTTCGAGCGAATTCTCGATCTTGAGGCTGAAAAGCCGGTCCATGCTCCGCGTGAACATCCCTGTCCCGATCGCGAAAAGGAGTATGGGCGGAATGAACGACAAGCTGACAAAAGCCGCCACAAGTTTGGTCCTGAACTTCGCACCGAGCACGCCGTGCTTGCGCTCGATGGAGAGTTTCCAGAGACTCCGGGCAATCATGAAAATGACCGCGGCAAGGAGCAGGAAGTTCGCGTTAATCAGGATGGTGATGAGGATGTTGTCCGAAAATGGGCCTTCAAACCCCCGGTACTTGATCTGAAGGACCGTGGCGAGCGCCGTCAGGACCATGACCCCGAGGAGATACAGCACGCCCCGCAGCCCCGATTCCCCGTCTTTCCTATCGGTCATCATGGTAAGGGCAGAATACCAAAAACACCCGTCAAAAGCAAGGTCTGCTTTCGTTTAATTCTCTTGACAAACAAGAGCTTTCTCGGCTATCTTTAGGAACAAATCGCCGCATCACTTTCCTCGAACAGGAGCGGGCAGAACGAATCAGACGGAGACACTGGATCGGCCGGTTTCAACGGAAGACTGGCAAGCTGTAAAGGCCATCGTCTGTCAGCCAAAGATCGAGTCTGGGCCAATAAACTGGACGGTGCAGGATAAAGAAAAAACAGGCCCGGCAAGTCCACAAAGAGAGTCAAGGAGGCAGGAATGACCACCAGGTCGCTAACCCTCGTCGAGGCTGTATTCATAGCGCTTCTCATTTCACTCGCACCTTATGCAGCGTGGTCCCAGCAACAAGAACAGCCCAACGTGCCACTGCCGGAGAAAACGGTCGGAGAACCGTCTCCGCAGGCACCTGCCGAGACGGCGCCGGGACAGCAGGGCGCTGTGATCATTCCCGAACAGGGCATACAGGCTCCTGAAAAGTCCGAGGCATCGCCGCAGGAAGAAACACCGAAAGAAGAAAGAATCTACACGATCAAGCAGGGTGACACGCTCTGGGATATTTCGAATACCTTTCTGAAGGACCCTTTCTTGTGGCCCTTCATCTGGAAAGCAAATCAATATATAACCAACCCCGATCTTATCTATCCTGGAAACAAGCTAGTCATTCCGAGTCTGGCGCCGATCGAGCAGGCTTTGCAAGCGCCGCCTGAACAGCTCGTCGAAAAACCGACCACCACAGCGCAGGCGCCGACCGCAGAGAAGCAGCCTCAACCCGTGGAAGAGGCGAAAACCCCGGAGAGCAAGCTCCTTCTGCCGGAGGAAAAACCGGTCCCCATCATAGACAAGTATTCAATGTTGAGAGCGGGGTTTGTGGACTTCGAGGAAAGCAAGGACGTTATCATCGGCTTGCAGGAAGAAAAAACCATTGCAGCCTATGATGATATCGTATACGTTGACATCAATTCGAAGAAGGACGCCGCCGTCGGCGACAAGTTTATGATTTATAACCTGCGCACTGCAGTGAAACATCCCATCACCGGCAAGGATTACGGCAGTCTCGTAAAAGTCCTCGGCGTCCTTCAGCTTACCGAAGAGGGCCGATCGCCGGGCATCTATGCCGCAAGAATCACCCTGTCCTTTAATGACATTGAGAAGGGCGACAAGCTGACTTTCTACCAGGAACCGACGCTCATCTTCAATACGCCCCAGGAAAAGCTGAAAGACATTTCCGGTTATATCCTCGCGGTAATGGACGGCCGGACCATCAATGCCCAGACCGACATCGTCTATCTGGACAAGGGAGTGGAAGACGGCGTCGAACCCGGGGACCGGTTCGTCATTTACGCCAAACTCAAAAACAAAAAATACCCCAAATACGTGCTCGGAGAGGCGCAAGTATTTCTCGTGAAGGATCACACCTCAACGGCCGTGGTTACCAAAAGCTACAACGTCATAGCCAGGGGGAACGAAGTAGTATACAAGAAGTAGTTCGGCCGTTTCCGGCGCCGCCAAAATAAATCAAGGCAGCGGTTGATACCGCTGCCTTGATCGTCACGAGGAAGTATCCAAATACCCGCAGCCGGTTTACCTCGTAAAGAGAAAGAACCCGTTGAGAAAGTAGACCAGGCCCATACACCCTCCGGCGATCCCCAGAAACCAGAAATATTTCTGTTTCATCAGGACCGCAATGGATGAAAGCAGGATGGCAATTCGGACTTTGCCGCCTTGAGGTCCATTTCGAACTTTTCCTTCTGAAGCTCGTAGGCGTATCCCTTGATGCTCTTTGCCTGATAATAGGCCCGCTGGTCAGAGGCCTGGGCCTGGGACAGCACGGCTCGTGACCCGAATCCGCCGCCCTTGAGCGTCGAAAGCGTTGCGCAAACGGCAAAGATCACCGTCGTGAGCGCGAGATAACTGAGCCATGGTTCTTTTTTTTCGTCTGCCATGAAAACCCTCCTGAAACAGGAATTTTTCGAAGGCGCATACAACCGAAAACCCGTCTATTCGTCAAGACCCTAAATCATATTCGTCCGTTGAAATCTTCCGCATAACATGCTACATTTTATTCAGTTTCACGGCAACCCACTTCAACGTATCAAAGGACGGTGATATGATCATCGGCGTTCCCCGGGAAATCAAAACGGAAGAGTTTCGCGTCGGCATGACGCCCGTGGGTGCGCGGGAACTGGCGCGAAACGGTCATACGGTTCTGGTGGAAACGGGCGCCGGAGAAGGAAGCGGTTTCTCGGATGAGGAATACCGGAAAGCCGGCGCCGAGACTGCTGCCAGGGAGACGGTCTTTCGCCGGGCCGAGCTTATCGTAAAAGTTAAGGAACCCGTTCCCCCGGAATATCCCCTGCTTCGGGAGAACGTCGCGATCTTCACCTATCTTCATCTTGCGCCGAACCCGGAGCTCACCACGTTTCTGCTCGCCAAAAAAGTAACGGGTCTCGCGTACGAGACTTTGGAGCGCGAAGGCAGGCTCCCGCTCCTTGCCCCCATGAGCGAGATCGCCGGCAGGATGGCGCCGCTCATGGCCGCGTTCTATCTCCAGAAGTTCAAAGGGGGCTCGGGCGTCCTGCCCACGGGCGTCTCGGGCGTACGGCCGGGGAAGATCGTTGTCCTCGGCGCGGGCGTCGTGGGCACGAATGCCGCCCGTGTCGGCATGGGGCTGGGCATGGAGACAGTCGTGATCAACAAGGACACGGCAGGGCTCCAGCGGATCGACGAGCTGTTCAAGGGCCGCGTCCGGACGCTGCCCATGACGGCCCACTCCCTTGAAGAGGAAATCGCCGGCGCCGACATCGTCATCGGCGCGGTATTGGTGCCCGGCGGCAGGACGCCGGTCCTGATCACCCGGGAAATGCTGGGGACCATGAAGAAGGGCTCCGTGATCGTCGATGTATCCGTGGACCAGGGCGGGTGCGTCGAGACTTCGCATCCCACAACCCATGACGATCCCGTGTTCACGGTCGACGGGATCGTGCACTACTGCGTGGCCAACATGCCGGGAGCGTACCCGAGAACTTCGACGCTTGCGCTCACGAACGCGACGCTGCCGTTTATTAAAACGATTGCTGAACGAGGGATCAACACCGCCATTGAGGAAGACGTGATCATCCGGAGCGCACTCAATACCTACCAAGGCAAGATCGTGAACAAGGCGCTGGCGGAGTCAGTTGGGTTTACAACGGGGTGAGCTGAAGATTAAGCCTACAGGGTTTACAGGAGCAACTATCGAAAATGCTGTAGATGAAGGGGTTGAAAGATGCATAAAATACCATGGATAAAAGTGCACCTTCTGTGCGTCGATCTCGAAGAACTTCCGGATATCCAGATCAATGAGCCAGCTTCCGTCAAGATACATCACCTGCATCTACAATGCTTCCGGCGCATCGTGAGCAGAGTAATCGGGCCGGAAAATCTCGTCCAGTGGAGTTCTCAGGCGACAATTAGGGAGCTGTACGCTTCATACACCCTCATCGATCCCCGGTCATCGCTTGGGGGAAATCCCTGTAATGTTCCGCTATAGCCGTCTCATCGCTTTCCCGGAAGATCTTATCTCTCACGATCACGTACATGAGGAACGCGGGCAGCAGAACAATGAAGACCCCCGTCCATCCCAGCATGTGCTCCCTGATGAAAAACGTGACCGATAAATTGAAGACCAGCACACCGAAATAAAGGACGGGGCCGATCAGGAATCGCCAGGGATATTTGTACCCGATAAGATCCGTTGCCCCTTTTCCCTGCAGGTACCGGTCGATCCTTTGCAGAACATAGATCATTGAGAAGCCCACTGCGAACCATCCGAGAAAATTCGAGAGAGGGACGCCGAAATAGACTCCTTGTTCGGGGTAGCTGTAGATCCGGCCGAGAAACCAGCGATCGCCGCGCAGGGCGACAGGATCGATAATGATATCAAGGTAGACAAACAGCAACGCGCCGAGAATTCTCACCTGAATAGAGTCTCTTATTTTTTTCGTCTCAAAGACGTACAGCAGCATTCCTCTCGAGCGGCGCAGCGGCGAGGAGATGAAAAGCGCCAGAGAATAGCTCGCATACGCAAGAAAGACGTAACTGATAGAGTCCATGAGCGGAACGCCCAGGACCCAAATCTCTTTCCCTCTCGTGCCGTCAAGATAGTAATAGTGCCCGTAGGGAAAGCCATTGTGGATAGACGAGAATTCCGACAGCCACGCGATAAGGTATCCCGCGACGCCGAAGAGGAGGGCTCTTTTCAGTCCCAGGTGCAGCGAGCACCCGGCCAGGTAGACGGCAAGGAAGGCGAACACGTAGGGCCTGAGGATGATCGTATCGAGGAGAAGCATGCCTGCGGACCCCTTCAGGTCTTTCCGAGGTTCCAGAAGGCAAGCCTGAAGAGGTCCTTCGGATGGGAAAAGGCAATTCTCTGCACGGTCGCTTCATATCCGCTGTGGACCATGCAGTCCCGGCAGCGCGGATCGGTTCCAGCCTCGTACCGGTCCCACGGGGTCTTTTCCATCAATTCTCGGAACGTCGGGTAGTAGCCGTCGGTGATCAGGTAGCACGGGGATTTCCAGCCGAGCGGATTGCGCGTCGGGTTTCCCCACGGAGTGCAGTGGAGCTGCCTGTTGCCTTTCAGAAAATCGATGTAGAGCGGAGAGCTTATGAACGGGAACTTCTTGAAAAAGTCCATTTGCCTGAATTTTTCCCTCGCTTCCTCCTTGCTCAGGAAAATATCGTTCTCAACCCGTTCATAATTGAATGCGGGAGACATCAGGATGCCGTCCACCCGAAGGCCTTTGAGCGTTCCGAACAGGCTCTCCAGCTCCTTGTTATCCGAGTTCTTGTACACCGACGTATTGGTGCTCACGCGGAAGCCTTTTTGCTTCGCCAAGGTAATCGAAGCAATCGCTTTTTTGAACGTGCCCGGCCTGCCGGTGATGCGGTCGTGCGTCTCTTCCATCCCGTCCAGATGAATATTAAGCGTCAGCCTCGAATGCGGCGTGAAATCCTCGATAAAGTCGCCGGTAAGAATGCCGTTCGAGCAGAGGTAGACATGCCGTTTCATCCGGAGCAGTTCCCGCACGACCGGCTTCAATTCCTGGTACAAGAGCGGTTCGCCTCCCGTGACCGTGACGACCGGGGCGCGCGATTCCAGCGCCGCATCGATGCACTGGTCGAAGGCGAGGTCTTCAGTGTGCCCGCTGTCGTACAATCGTATCCTGTCGCAGCCGGCACAGGCAAGATTGCACCGGTGCGTGGGTTCCAGCATGAGGACGAGCGGGAACCTCTTAATGCCGGTGAGGGCGTTCCTCGCGAAAAATGATGTTAATGACGCGTACAAGCTGAAGGGAAAGCGCATGGCGAACCTCTCGAATGCTGGAACGGATTTTGTTCACGGCACCGTATTCCGGCACCCCCCTGCCGGTTATGACCGCGCGGCCGCCAGGGTTCTCAGTGCCTCATCCAGCTCGCTCAGGGTAAAATCGGTATTTTTACACGGGCCCTCGGGCCTCTTATTGGGCACGGCGATCACCGGGATCTTGCCCGCGACGTCCTTGATGCCGCCCATCAGGTCCCGCTCGCAGGCAATGGCAAGAATGGTCGTGGGACGGTACTGCCGGATCGCTTCCCGCGCCTCCTCGCCGCCGGCTGCGGTGTAGACTTTATAGTTGCCCCCGTTCAATCTGTTCATCAATCGCTCCCGGGCCTCTCTTTTCAGGCATCGCGGAAGCAGGATCAGGATCCTGCCGGCATTGAGCGTTCCGACGAAGCTCATGGTGACGAAATTATGCATCTTGATGAAGGAATTCCCTATTCTGTCCTTGCTGATGCCGAACTTTTTCCCGAGCCAGATCGTCTCCGGAAGCAGCGAGACAACGAGCCTTTCGATCCAGCCGTAGGGGAACAAGGATTTTCTAAACGTCCGCAGCAAAACACCCTCAAGGATCGCGAAAATAACCAGACCTGCCGCGAGTACGGCGATCGCCCACCCCGCGCCTGTCGCAAACAGAGGATTCATTTGCTGAAACCGGGGTTTCACCATGAACCAGCCGAGAAGCAACAGCATGATGGATATAATAACAACGACCGATGCCAGGGAGAGAAAGGTGGAAAGGCTCTCGTTGATTTCCCCCTCACGCGAGTCGCCTTTCCAGTCCATCCACTCGTCGCCGAGTTTTCTGTCTTTGCGATTTTCCGCGTGTACAGCCGGATCTGTCCGTGTCTCGCTCATAACGCCCTCGCCTTGATGTAATCGTTCTGTTCGAACCACCGTAGTGCTTTCTCCAGCGCCCCCTCGATGGGACTCTGCGGCAGATGCAGTTCCTTAGCCGCCTTTGCGCAATCGAAAAACATGTACTTTCTCGCCATCTTCACCCCGGTTAGCGGGATCATTGGATGCTTGCCGGTTATTAATGTAGAAAGGGCCTCGTTGACGTAGGCAGCCATGAGAACCGGCACATAGGGAAGCCGCACGGCCGGTGCTTTTTTCCCCCTCATGCGCGCAAGGATTCCGAAGAATTCTCTCAGCGTGATATTCCGGTTGCCGAGTATGTACCGTTGCCCGACCCTTCCCTGCTCTGCCGCAAGCGCGTGGCCGGCCGCCACGTCTTCAACGTCGACAAAATTCAATCCCGTATCGAGGTATGCCGGGATCTTTCCGTTCACAAAATCGACGATGGTCCTTCCCGTCGGGGTGGGCTTTCTGTCGAAGGGCCCGATCGGCGTGGACGGGTTGACGATGACGGCGGGAAGACCCCGCTCGATAAAATGCCTCACCTCATTTTCAGCCAGGAACTTGGACTTCTTATAGTGGCCGACCATGTCCCGGATATCGGCTGACGATTCCTCGTTTGAGAGCGCACCATCCGCGCGCGCGGCCAAGACGCCTACCGTGCTGGTATACACGACCTTTTCGACGGAACGCATCAGGGCGGCCCGCATGATGTTCTTTGTCCCCTGCACGTTGATCGCATACATAACAGCCGGGTCGGGAACCCAGAGCCGGTAATCCGCCGCCAGGTGATACAGGTGCCGGCAGCCCTTGAGCGCATCGCAACACGCATCGAAATCCCTGATGTCGCCTTTGACCAGCGCCACGCCCAGTCCCTTAAGGGCCGGCGCATCGTTTTCATCGCGCACCAAGGCCGTCACGTGAAAACCCTTCTCGGTCAGGAGTTTTGCAACGTGATAGCCGATAAAGCCCGTTGCACCGGTTACCAGGACCTTCATCGCGGCGTGGCCTCGTTCCCGAGCGCGGAGAGATACCTGCCCAGGGCCATCAGAGGAAAGCAGTTCCGGTAATTATGATACCCGAGATAGAAGTACTTCGGAAATCCCGTGCCGGTAAACTCTTTCTCGTCCCATGTGCCGTCGGCCCTTTGCCTCTTGAGAAGGTACGTCACCCCGTTCATGACTTCGCTGCCGTCTGCTTCGCCCGCGGCGATCAGCGCCATGATCGCCCAGGCGGTCTGCGAGGGGGTGCTCCGCTCGGTGCAGGCGTTCGAAGGAGATTGGCGGTAGGATTCACAGCTCTCGCCCCATCCCCCGTCGGCGTTCTGCTTCAATTTGAGCCACTGCACCGCCCGCCGGATGTACGGACTCGTCATGTCTTCTCCTACCGCATTCAGTCCCGCGAGCACGTTGCACGTTCCGTAGAGGTGATTGACGCCCCAGCGGCCCCACCAGGAGCCTTCTTTTTCCTGGGTCTGCCTGAGAAACACCGTCGCGCGCCTGACCACGTCGTTCGATCGGCCGTATCCCAGCGAACCGACAAGCTCGAGGACCCTCCCCGTCAGGTCGGGAGTGCTGGGATCTATCATGGCCTCCAGATCCCCGAAGAGAAGCTGGTTCAGGATCTTCATGTCGTTGTCCACGTCAAACGCGCCCCACCCGCCGTCTTTTCCCTGCATCCCCAGGACCCAGCGCAGGCCCCGGGAGAGGTTCTCCCGTGTGACGGGATTCTCATCCGCGCATTTGTTGAGAAGCAAAAGAACGACGGCGGAGTCGTCCACATCGGGATACCAGCTGTTCTCGAACTCGAAAGCCCACCCACCGGGTTCGAGCAAGGGCCTTTTTACGCTCCAGTCGCCCCGTTGGAAAATCTGTTTCGAAGCCAGCCACGAGCATGCCTTTTTCAGATACGGATGGTCTTTGTCCATTCCCGCGTTGTGCATCGCGAGGGCCGTGAGAGCGGTGTCCCATACCGGGGAGATGCATGATTGAAGAACAAGCTCATGGTCATTTTCGATGGTAAATCTCTTCAGCGCTTCGAGCCCTTTTCGTATCGGCTCCGATGTGTTCGAATATCCCATCGCCGCCAGGGCGAGGACCGAGTTGATCATGGCGGGCTGTATGCCCCCCCAGTCTCCAGTCGACTCCTGGTGGTCGAGGATCCATTGTTCGGTCCTCTTGAGGGCCGTCTTTCTGAACGGTTTGAACGGCAAGCGCTCGTACGCCTTTACGAGCCTGTCCAGGGCGATAAATATCCTTTTCCACGAGAAGCTCGGCAGCTTGCCGGACGTGATCGGCGGCACCCTGTCCGGTTCCCGGTACAACTCCCGGAGCGTCATGCCGGGGTTCAATTTCCTCACGGGCTTGAACGCGCATATCATTGCCAGAGGCACGAGCGTGGACCGCGCCCAGCTCGAAAAGTTGTAGATGTTCAAGGGGAACCAGACAGGAAATATATTGAGCTCGACGGGAATGGAAGAGATCGCCCGCCAGTCGTAGAGGCCGAAAAGAGCGAGATATATCTTGGTGAATACTCTCGATGCCTCCACCCCTCCCTCCCGGAGAATGAATTCGCGGGCCTTCTTCAGCGGCTCATCGTCGGCGGAGAAGCCCGCGAGTTTCAGGGCGAAATACGCTTCAACGGTGGTGCTGAGGTCGCCTCTTCCCCCGTAGAACAGCGGCCATGTCCCATCCGCCCGCTGGTTTCGAAGAATGTGGTGTACGATCTTTTGGTCGCGATCTTTATCCCGCAACCCCATGAAATGAAGGACCATGAGGTATTCCGATACCATGGTGACGTTGGATTCCAGCTCATACCACCAGTACCCGTCCGGGTGCTGCTGGTCAAGGTAATAAGAAAGCGTTTTCCCCACAGCTTCCGATACCGGCCCGACGAACGACGAGAGCCCCGGGAAAGCAGAGGGCTCGTTTTCCCGTATCCCGGACAGGACCCCGGCCGCATCCACGAAGCCGCGGCGGTAGTCAATTTTTTTTTCGTTTTCGTTGATAGATAGACTTTCCATTGCTTCCCCTCTTCCCCCGCACGGCTGTCGTATCGAGGCAGCGTCGTTACGCGAAAAAATCCGGAATGACGATCAGCTTCCGTCCGCCCTCCCGTGATCCCCGGTGAATCCGCAGGGAGGAGGCCCGGGAAGCGGACGATCGATTGACCGCGATTTGCCGCCGAGCGCTACCAGGGCGATGCCGATCACGATGACAATCGTGCCGGCCCAGCGATGCCATGAGACCTCTTCCTTGAGGAAAAACTTTGCCAGCAGCGCGGCGAAGAGGTACGACACCGCGGTAAGCGGCAGTACGAAACTGAGGTCCGCCCAAGAGAGGGCGGCGAGATAGAGAAAAAAGAAAATGCTCAGAAAAACGACCCCCATAAATACGTAGGGATTTCGGACCACCGAAGAGACCAGGACGAGCCAGTGGGACGGCTCCGCAAGATTCATCGAACCGTATCTCCTCATCCCGAAACTCAGGAGGGACTCGCCGATTGCCGCGGAGAGCGCGGCTATCATAACGACGATATACGTTTTCACACGGCCTCCGTCGTGCCGTTCGGGACCGCCTCCTCCTCGGAAAGTTCACGGTATCCCGCAAGGACCGCGCCGCGTGCAGCGAGTGCGGCGCGCGCCGCGGCGGAGGTCAGGGCTTCCAGTTCGCGTTGTCCCGCCGCGGTCGCAGTGTCTGGGTGCGTGAAAATTTCCAGGGGGCCTCCAACCCGGTCGAAAATGTGCAGCAGGTAACGCTCGTCGAACTGCCCGGTCCGTGCCAACCCGTATGCATCGACGGAGCGCAGTCCGTACTCTCATGCTTTTCTTCCATGCATTCTCCCAAGGACCCCAAAAACCGCCCATTCGATGAAGGGCATGGCGCCGCGTCCGGGAGAAGAAAAACGGAGCACGTGGGACAAAGGCTCACGAGGTATCCGGACCCATCGAATCCCCCGCCGTGACGCGTGTCCGCACAGCAGCTCGAATATCGCGGGATGCATGTGGAGGTGGTGGTGGCCGTCTATGTGCGTTGGGCGGACACCCGCCTTTTCCAGCCGGTCGAACTGCGCTTCGATCTCACGGCCGAGCTGGCCCAGAAGACCGGGACGGCGGTATTTTATCCAGGCCTTTGAAGGGCTGTTTTCGAAACGGCCGCCGGGATCCGCAAGACCGGGGACTTCGGAACAGGGCAGGACTGCCCTTCCGTCGCACAGGGTCACATGGAGCCCGACGGAGAGGCCCCTTCGCTTCCGGGCTATTTCCACGGCCTCCTCGAAGGCGGTCCCTCCCGCCATGAGGCTCGCCGCAGTGAGTATTCCCCGGTCATGCGCTTCGGCAACGGCAAGGTTCACTGAAGAGGAACTGCCGAAATCATCGGCAACGATGACCGCGTATTTTTTGCGTCCGCGCGCCATTACGACTGGACCACCTCTTTCCGCTTTGCCAGGAACGAGAAAAACTCCACCCCTTCTCTTACGCGGCGAACGAATGCGTGCCTGTCATGAAGCATTTCATTCATCATCTTCATGATCGGACGCGGTCTGAGATAAAAGCGGCGGTAGAAACGCTCCACCGACTCGAAAATATATTCCCGGGAAAGCCCATCGTAGGAGACTGCTGCGTTCTGGATCCCGTCTTTCAACAGCTGTTCGCCAGCCCGTACGAGCCAGCCCTCTTTTATCCCCTGCGCGTACATCTCGGTCCCCGGATAGGGCGCGACAAGAGAGACCTGGATGCTGTAGGGGTCGAGCTCCAGCGCATACCGCATGGTCTCTTCAATGGTTTCTTTCGTTTCACCCGGCAACCCCAGAATAAAGGCGCCGTGGACGAGAATGCCCAGCTCTTTTGCCGTCTTCATGAATTCCCGTGCCACGCCGGTGGTGATCCCTTTTTTCATGTTGTCGAGAATTTTCTGGTTGCCCGATTCGAATCCCACGGTCAGGAGGCGCAAACCGCTTTCTTTCATCACCGTGAGCGTTTCCTTCTTGACGGTCGCCCGCGCGTTGCAGGACCACGTCAGCCCAAGCGGTCTTATTCTCCGGGCGAGCTTTTCGGCCCTTTCCGCATCCTGGGTCAACGTGTCATCGTCAAAGAAAAACTCCTTCACCCGCGGGAACAGCTGCCTGGCAAGGACCATTTCTTCATACACGTTCTCCACGCTTCTCGTCCGGTAGACATGCCCGGAGATCGTCTGGGGCCACAGGCAGTACGTGCATCGAGCCCGGCACCCGCGGCCGGTGTAGAGAGAGACGTACGGATGGAGCAGGTAGCCGTTGTAGTAATTCTCGATCGTGAGGTCTCGCGCGTAGATTCTGCTCGCAAAAGGAAGCGCATCGAGGTCCTGGATGGCCGGTCTGTCCGGCGTACGCACGAGGTCCCCCTTTGAGCGGAAGACGATTCCCCTCACGCGGTGAAGCGGCACCCCATCGGCGATCTCGGCCAGAGTATGATCGTACTCTCCCGTGGTGACGAAATCGATGGCTTCCGACATCGCCATGGTTTCCATGGGGAGCACCATAGGGTGAGGACCGACAAGTCCGATCCTGACGTGGGGATAGTGTTTCTTCAGCGCCACGGCGAACCCGACATCATGAGAAACGGTCGGAGTGCTGGTGCTCATGGCGATCAGGTCGTATCCATCCGCGAGACGGATCACGTCCTCCCGGCTTAAACTGTCGGCAGGAGCGTCAACAAGACGGCTCTCCGGAATAAGGCCGGCCGGATACGCCAGCCAGGTGGGATACCAGAAGGAGCGGATTTCACGCCGTGCCTGATAACGTGAACCGGCCCCGCCGTCAAACCCCGCATATGACGGCGGGTTGAGAAGCAGTGTTCGCACTGTCATTCCCCCCATGTATGACATCCTAAGCAGGAAAAAATTCGAGAGAAACCGGAAACTGTTGAGCAGCCTCCTCGCGGAAATTGTTTCCGACGAATTGACCCTTTCGCATATGCTCCAGCGCGAGAACGAGCCACGGTGCGTAGAGATGTCCGTTCATTCTGGTTTCCTTCATCAATGCGTTCACGTTCATGAACCTGATTTCCGATATCTCGTCGCGGTCGTAAAACAGTGCGTCCGTTTCGATGCCTCGAACGATGGTCACGGCGCATATCTCATGTTCCGTACCGACGTCGTTGTAACGGACCTTATAGCGGAACTTGAACGCGTATCGTGCCTCGTCGGTCACGAGCCCTATTTCCTCTCTTAACCTCCGTAGTGAAGCGAGTTCGTAATCCTCTCCTCTGAAGATGTGGCTCGCGACGCTGCCGTCCCAGAACCCGGGCCACAATCTCTTCTTTTCGCTTCTTCGGGTCAGCAGCAATTCCCCCGCGTTGTTGAAAACCATGGCGAGAAAGCCGCGATGCAGGATCCCTTCGCCGTCGTGACACTTTTCCTTGTCCTCTTCGCCCGTCACGTTATCATTTTCATCAACTGTAACAATCTGCTCTTGCTGTCTCTTCATGGCCGCGAACGATCTCCCCTTCGAGGTTGAATCATATAAAATGTAAACACCAGGATTTTTCGCTCGCTTCGGTTACGTATGCGCCGACACTTGATAAAACGATAGCAACGGACCTTGAGAATGTCAAGGGGCGTCATTATTTTCGCGAAGCCCGGGAATGGATCGGGGATGTCCGCGGCGGCACGAACCGGTGCTATAATTAATGCTTTCGTTGCATTCAGAATGGATAGCCGAGTCCGACAAATACCGCCCACCCCTCCTTACCAAAGCCGATGTCTACCCTGCCGACGATGTTGGGGCGGACCACGGCGCGGAAGCCGACGCGGGGGTTGATTTTAAAATCATCGCGTCGCATGGAGCCGAGCGTCCCCATGCCCCCGCCGTAATCGACGAACGGCGCCACCTCCCAGTCCGTCATGACGTTGAACACCCTCCAGCGGAAAACCCTGATCCGCTCTTCGAGGTTGAGAAGCAGTGAAGTGGAGTCGATAAAACGGTTGCGGCCATACCCGCGCAGGGTGGTCTCCCCTCCGAGGATGCTTCGTTCGAGGAAGGGGACGTCATCGCCGGAAGTCTGGTTATAGGCGATCCGGAAAACGGTGATCCAGCGCGCGCTCCCGGACGGCGCGTAGCCCTTGACCTCGGCCTGGTAATGAACGAATCCGACACTGCTGCCGAAGTCCTTTGCGCTTTTTTCGACCGACGCCTCGGCATAAAGTCCGGCGGTCGGAAGGTCGGGGAGGTCGAGAGTGCTGTAGATAAGACCAAGCTTCTGCGCGTGAACCGTAAAGCCGTCGATGCCGGGCACCTCGGCCGAGGAGAACTTGTCGCCGATGAAGAGGACCGAACGCACCGCTCCCTGCGCGATATCTACCCGCCTCAGTCGGTCGCCCGCGACCAGTCGGAGATTTCCGGCAATCCTGTAAGCCAGCGATAAAGTGATGCCCGACTCTCTGTCGCCGAAGTTCGTTTGGTTCGTTTGGGAACTGTGAGGCCCGAATCCGAAGAAACGTGCGGAGCCGTCGGTAAAAATGTAGAGAAAGGAGCGCCCCTCTGCCCTGCCGCCCCACAGCGACCGATCGACATACTTGAACTCATAATCTTCGTTGACGCGGGCGGACTTGGAAATATTGAATTCCCAGCTCCGGACGGGCGATGGGTAGAAGGCGCCGTAGAAGGATGTGGTAACGCCGAAGTTGGGGTTGTAATTCACCTGCGGGGCCAGCAGCGTGCTGACTTCGTCCTTATCGTTGTGAAGAAGGAACGCAACCAGAGCGCCGGAGGAGAGCCCCTCATTGGGACTGGCAGCAATGACCGGAAGGGGCACGGTGACCACTTTTACCTCTTCGCCGAAGGTATCGTTGGTCAGGGGGGCAGGAAGTTCTTTGCGGGGCACCATGGTGGTGCAGGCAAACACGCACAAGGACACTGTAAGCAACAGCAACGGGGCAAAGAATCGCATAGTTTATGCCGGAATGGTAGTACGGTTTTGGCAGTTGTACGCTTTGCAGCCCTGACCTGCGGCTACCCCGTCTGCCCGAGCTTTCCGTCTTTCAGGATACGATACTCGTTGCCCCGCCAGCGGACTTTCCTGCTCGTGAAGCTCCATGCCCAGATACCGAAGCCGAGGATGTCCTTGATCGGCACGAGCACAAGCCATTTCAGCCACTGCCGTGAGCGGATGACCTTTTTGTGCAGGACAGACGCGAGGCCGTACCGCACCATGACGGCGGAACCGAGTACGGACAGCGAGAGGGCGGTCGGACCTTCCGCGATGAGAAGAAGCAGGGAAAGGGGCACCATGTGTGTAATTCCGTAGCCGGCAAAACCCTTGGGTCTCGATGCCCGGTAGGTCCTCGCCCACCGGAGCTGATGCCTGCAAAAATCGGCGACCCTCATGGGACCCGCAACGTTCTCTATGACATCCCGCGATAGGACAATTGAATATCCCCGCTTCCACAGCCGGTTGCCGAGCTGATAGTCGTCTGCAAGGTAGTCGCCGATCGCGGCAAAACCGCCGATCTCCTCCAGCGCCTTCTTCGAGAGCACCAAAGATGCCCCCAATCCGAATGTAACGCCTTCCAATCGCCGGGCGACAAGCACGGACGGAATGAAGTCGAGCGCGATCGTCAGGGACTCCAGCGCGGCGCCGATGGATTCGGGGTTTGAAATCTTGTACAGAGAAGTGACCAGCCCGACGTTTCGGGCGCTGAAGTATTCCGCCATGCTTCTCCCGAGATAGGATCGGTCCACTCTCATGTCGCTGTCGCTGATTGCGAGCATGGGGTGCCGGGCTGACTCAGCCAACCCTTCGAGATTCGACACTTTCCGGTTCGCGCCCGGACTGCCCGTGCCAACGACCGTACGAACATTGCAATCCGTAAGGGAAGCAACCATCTCGTTGACCCGGGGTATAGCGTCGTCGGCCGGATCGGAGAATCCGAGCAGGACCTCATACTCGGGATAGTCCTGCTCGCAAAAGGTCCTGAGGTTTTCCCCGAATCCGGGGTCGATGCCCTTGAGCGGTTTGATGATGGATACGGGAATGTGATACGGAAGCGCCGCCTCATCTCTTTCCTTCTGAAAAAATTTCCACACGCAATAGAGCGAGAAAAGTTGATAGCAGCCTGCACAGAGGAGAAGCAGGGTAAGGATTTCCGATATCGCGTCGATCATGTTCATCTCGCCTCACGTCCTGCGCCGTAGGTCGGCAACAAGGATTGCCCTTCACCCGCGCTCCCTTGCGCGCTCACGAGAAGTCTTTAGTATTAGGAATAAAATCATCGCTCCCTCCACTTTATTTCCTGCTATACTAATGACTATACCAAAACGAAGTTAAAAAGGTTTGTCTCATGCGAAATAACCGGACCACAGGGGCCACAGAGGGGAGAAAAGCAGGGAGCGCACTTATTCCCTTAAATTCATGATGTTCTCTGACTTCCAGTGTTTAAAGTTTAACCTCGCGAATTCGGTTTCACCGGAGGAAAAGAAATGGTCCCGGAACATATCACGTCGCCGTCGGACATAAAAACACTTTCTATTCATGAATTGAAGGAACTCTCCGCAAGACTCCGGCAGACGGTCATAGACCGGGTGTCGCTCAACGGCGGTCATTTGGCATCGAACCTCGGAGTGGTCGAGCTGACGGTCGGTCTTCATTATGTGTTCGATTCGCCCACGGACAAGATCATATGGGACGTGGGCCACCAGTCCTATTGTCACAAGCTCCTGACGGGAAGAAGCGGACGGTTTTCCTCTCTCAGAAAGAAAGGAGGGCTTTCGGGCTTTCCCAAACGTGATGAGAGCGAACACGATGTGTTCGGCACCGGGCACAGCTCCACCTCGATTTCGGCGGCACTGGGGATTCTCGAGGGCCGGGACAGGAACGGGGAGCACGGCAAGGTCATCGTCGTGATCGGCGACGGAGCGATGACGTCCGGTCTCGCCTTCGAAGGGCTGAATAACGCGGGCAACCGGAAAAAAGACATTATCGTGATCTTGAACGACAATGAAATGTCGATATCTCCGAACGTTGGGGCCCTTTCCTCCTATTTGAACAGAATCATCACGGGTAAGTTTTACCAGCGGTTCAAGCAGGAAACAAAATCGTTTCTCGACGGACTGCCGAAAATAGGCGAATCTGCCGCGTGGGCCGCACACAGGATGGAGGCGATGCTGAAGGGGTTATTCCTGCCGGGGATTTTTTTTGAGGAACTGGGATTCAACTACATCGGCCCGGTCGACGGACACAATATCCGGGAGTTAATCGGGACCTTGGAGGGAATAAAAAACGCGTCGTCTCCCACCCTGCTTCATGTCATCACGAAGAAAGGGAAAGGATACAGGTTCGCCGAGGAAAACTCCTCAGCCTATCACGGCATCGGACCCTTTGATATGGAAACGGGGCTCTGCGCCCCGCAAGAGGGGATGACGTACGGTGAAGCGTTCGGCATTGCCCTGACGAAATGCGCGGCCGGCGACGATACGATCGTCGCCGTCTCTGCGGCAATGAAAGAAGGCACGGGACTCGAACGGTTTGCGGAAAAATACCCGGGAAGGTTTTATGATGTCGGCATTGCCGAACCCCACGCCGTGACATTCGCCGCCGGTCTCGCGACACAGGGGCTGAAGCCTGTCGTTGCGATCTATTCCACCTTTCTTCAGAGAGCCTATGACCAGATCGTTCACGATGTCTGCCTGCAGAACCTTCATGTTGTATTTGCGATCGACCGGGCGGGAATCGTGGGAGAGGACGGGCCGACGCACAACGGACTCCTTGACCTTTCCTATCTCAGGCACATTCCGAACCTCGTGGTCATGGCCCCAAAGGACGATGTTGAATTGGCGGCCATGCTCGGCCTGGCGCTGAAGCACAAGGGGCCTGTCGCCATCCGTTATCCGAGAGGAAAAGTGAAAAGGCTCCCCGGGCGTTCCTCCGGCAACGGCAATGCACCCGGTCCCTTTAACATCGGCCAGGCCGAGCTCCTGCGAAGCGGCCGCGACGTTGCGCTGATCGCGCTGGGCCATACCGTGCTTCCGGCCCTGTCAGCGGCGACACTACTCGAAACGGAAGGCATCAGCGCGGCGGTCGTCAACGCGCGGTTCGTCAAACCGCTGGACGCGAAGCTGATCTGCTCCGTTGCAGAAGAGGCCAAAAGGGTCGTCACAATTGAAGAGAACATCCTTGCAGGGGGCTTCGGCAGCGCCGTACTCGAACTTCTCCATGATCGCGAACTAGAAAGCGTACACGTGAAGCGATGCGGCATCCCCGACGCTTTCGTCGAACAGGGCCGGCAGGACGAACTGAGAAAGAAGTACCTTCTCGATCAGGAAGGGATCTATCAGACCGCGCTATCGGTCCTCAAAGAAAGGAAGCACACTTCTCCACATGATCGCAGCGATCTTTGCGGCCTTTCCGCAGGAATTAAAGCACATACGTAACAACCGTCCGTCCGCGCAAAATCCGCAGGAACGTCCTTTCTCCTTGCAGGGAAAGCAGCACCCCCTGTGGGACATCATCGCAGAACAAACCGGCATGGGCGCGGGGAACGTGGAAACCGCATTCCGGCGCGTGCTCCAGGAGGGCCGCCCCGACATTGTGCTGTCCGCCGGGTTCGGCGGCGCTCTGTACGAGGACGCCGGAATCGGAGATATTGTGTGGTCTTCCCGCGCCCTTCTCCTCAGGGGAGAGAGGACGCCGCAGCACGAGCATCTTCCGGAAGACGCCGTTCCTGATTCCGCCCTCGGCAAACAAATAGGGGAAAAGCTCCGCGAGAGGGCCGCTGCGAGGGAGGGAAGCATCGTTACCCTCTCGGGAATGATGACCAAATCGAAAATCAAAAAGATTATTCCCGGCGACCTTCCCCTCCCCGTATGCGACCTGGAAACATTTTATCTCGCCAGGCTCTCGCATCAGAATCGCGTGCCTTTTCTCGCGCTCCGCTCGATCACCGACCGGCTGGATGAAGATATTCCTCCCGAGCTAATGGCAGTAACAGACGGGACTGGCCGGTACCGTTTTTTGCGGGCCTTCGGCCTCCTTCTCGCAAAGCCGACGCTTATCCCGGCTAGCGTAAGACTCGGGAAGAATGCCGCAAGGGCTTCGAAGAACTTGGGGAAGGCCGTGGACTCGCTGATAGAAATTTTATCCGCATTCACGCCCCATGAATGAGGCTGTTATCGTATCTCCGATAACGGAAGGAACTCGAGAGGCCCGCCGGTTATGATGCCTGCATTATTTGCCGGACCAATTCCTCTATCGCCGATCACCTTAACCAGGTTGTCAACTGCAGCCACCATGGAGCCTTCGTTTGTCACGGGCAGAGGAGAGGGGAGTATATTTCCGCAGACTTCTGTGTCAATGTGATAATTCTTGCATCGAATAGCATCATCATTCAGCTATCAGCCTCCGGTTTTTAAACTTTGTTATACTTAAAAACCAAATGAAGAAAATCATCACAGGTGTTGCCATCATTCTTTTCCTCCCTGCATCGGCATTCGCCGGCGATCTTTTTCTCGAGACCGGCCCCGGAGTTTTTAAATCACTGGATTCGCTGGCCGTTCTTTTGAGGTATCAAAAAGAAGCTCCACCGATGTTCGGATATCCCGGTCATTATGAGGCTGTCGGGGTATATTGGAGCAACAGCAACCATGCCGTGGGTTATGGTCTCGCGCGAGAAATCGTGTGGAACAAGGTCAAAAAGAACGATTTCTTCAGCACGAGCCTCGGCCTGATGGGGGTGACACGGACAACCGATCATCTCGGCACCCTCTTCCAGTTCTATGTTCGAGTCGCTTACAATGTGGCGATCTGGGACCGTGATGTTTCGCTCGGGCTGGTACACATATCGAACGGCAAGTGGGTCCTCGGATGGAGAGGGCACAACACGGGTGAAAATTTTATCACACTTTCGGTCGCGCTTTTCTGATGGGGGGGCCGGCAAAACGATCTCTCCGCAAAGCCTGACCCGCCTCTCTATTAAAATTTTTTTTGCGACCTTACCTGAACTTGCGGATAAGATACAGAATAAGACTGATGATAACGCTGATGATGATGCTGGTGGCAAGCGGGAAGTAGAACGTAAAGTTCTCCCGCTTGATCAGGATATCGCCGGGCAGCTTTCCCAGAAACGGCGTCTTCTGGAACAGGAGTATCACGAGACCTATTACAACGAGCGCGGCCCCGATCAGGATTATCGCTTTGGCCATCTCACCCATAGCCGACCTTACTCTGCAAAGAAATCGAGAATCCTGCCCAGGGTCGCGCGCATCTCCTTGCGCGGAACGATCATGTCGATCATGCCGTGGTCCAGCAGGAACTCGGCCCGCTGAAACCCCGCGGGAAGCTGTTGTTTGATCGTCTGTTCGATCACGCGGGGTCCGGCAAACCCGATAAGGCTCTTGGGCTCCGCCACGATAAGGTCTCCGAGCATGGCGAAGCTCGCCGTGACCCCGCCGAAGGTAGGGTCGGTAAGCACCGAGATGAAGGGAAGGCCTGCATCGCCCAGCCGCGCAACGGCCGCCGAGGTTTTGGCCATCTGCATGAGGGAAAGGATGCCTTCCTGCATTCGCGCACCGCCCGAGGAAGCCACCGACACGAAGGGTGTTTTCTTCTCCAGTGCCCGCTCCACGGCCCGGGCGATCTTCTCACCCACGACCGATCCCATGCTGCCGCCCATAAAATTAAAGTCCATGATTACCAGTGAAACAGGCCTGCCGCCGATCTTGGCTTCGCCGGAGATAACTGCATCCTTGAGACCGGTCTTCTTGCGGCTGCTCTTGAGCTTGTCCTTGTAATCCTTGAACCCGAGAAAGTCTTTGGGCGAGAGACCGTCCTCAACCTCAAGGAAGCTCCCTTCGTCTACCAGGTAGGGCAGCCGCTCCGACGCGGAGATACGAAAATGGTAATCGCATTTGGGGCAGACCTTGAAGTTCTTGTCCACCTCTTTGCGATAGATGATCTCTTTGCAATTGTCGCACTTGACCCACAAGCCCTCGGGTATCTTGACTTTCTTGGGCGGTGCCTCGGGAGTCGCGCTTTCGGGACGTTCTTTCTTAAACCAGGCCATAATGCTCCTCTAAAACAAGCACCAGATCTCAAGCATCAAATCACAAATTATGTTCAAAATAAGAATGACCGGAATTCGAAATTGTTTTGGACATTGGAATTTGGTTTTTGAAGCTTAGAATCGGTACGTCTTTCCTTCCTGGAGGATTTTAACGTTCCTCCTACCGAGGGACTTGAGTTCGCCGGTCACCTTCTGTTTGTACGCCGGCTTGATGTGGTAGATGTAGATCGGGATGCTGAAGTCGACTTTCGCCTTTGTGAGATCATAAGCACCTGCAGGGAATCTCGATTCTTAAGGTTGAAACATTATCGTATTCTCTCGCTGTCGCTCACTCCAGAATTGAGACTCCCGAAGAAACGGGAGCTCGATTCCCAAGGCGAGAACATTATCGTATCCGCTCGCTGCCGCTCGCTCCGGAATTCATTTTAATCCGACCAGATCGTAGACCAGGACCTGAAGCTGCTTGCCTTTTCCCGTCACGGTCCCCAAATCTTTTGCCTCTACGATATGCTCTACCTTCGCATACGTATATTCCGATATGATGATATGATTATTGTATTGTCTTGTCAAGCTTTCTAAGCGCGCGCCGAGGTTCACCTTGCCCCCGATAACGGTATAATCCATCTTCTAGCCCGCGGCGCCACGGGCGCACCCCAGAGCGCCATGATAGCGTCTCCCACAAACTTATCCAGGGTCCTTGTTGGCGGCCGTTGAAAAGCGCAGTAGCGTGGGCAGCACCATCTTTGGATTGAAACGGATAGAACGGCTCGTCGGCATGCTCGATCACCGAATAGGCGGAGGGTACCAGGGGTTCCAGTTTCTTGCCGGTGTGAAGCCCGATTCCTTATACCCGCCGCGGCAAAGTCGAATACGGTCGGCAGGATTACGCGGCCGCTTTTCCTAATGGCCCACTGGAACAGACCGTCGGATTCGACGTTCCCGGTTTCCGTGAAGAACACGTCGAAGACGATGACCGTGGCGCCGTCATGCGCTCACTCCAGAATTCGCGACTTGATCTACTTATCCTTTTTGTTCGCTATGGCCCAAAAGTACCCCCTGTTTAAGCGCCCTGACAAAGGCCGCAGCTTTTGAGATAAGCTCGGGAAAACCGGCATTTTCTTCGATCACTTTCACCAGCGCGCTCCCCACGATAACGCCGTCAGCACCCCATTGCGCAACCTGTGCTGCCTGGTCCGGCGAGGAGATGCCGAACCCCACGGCAACGGGCTTGTCCGTGACCGCCTTGATCTTTTCGAGCGACTCCTTGACGGAATGCTGGACGTCGGTCCTTGCTCCCGTCACTCCCGTAAGGGAAACATAATACACGAATCCCTGCGACACCCTGGAGACAAGCTTAATCCGGTCCTCGGTGCTCGTCGGCGCAAGGAGGAAAATCATATCCAGCCCCGCCTTCCGGGCGATGGGCATCAGCGTCCCCGCCTCTTCCGGCGGAAGGTCCGGCAGGATGACGCCGTCCAGGCCCGCGTCGACCGCATCGTGGACAAAGCGCTCTTCCCCATAATGGAAGATCAGGTTGTAATAGGTCATGAGAATGAGCGGAATCTTGCTCTCTTTGCGGACATCGGCGACAAGCCTGAGCACATCGGCGATGCTCGTGTTGTTCTTGAGCGATCGGATGGCCGCCTTCTGAATGGTCGGCCCGTCCGCCAGGGGATCGGAAAAGGGTGCGCCGAGCTCGATTATGTCAGAGCCCGCCTTTTCCATCTCGGAAATAAGCTTCTTCGTCGTGGCAAGGTCCGGGTCGCCCGCCATGATATAGGGGATGAGCGCGGTCTCGTTCTTTTTCTTAAGCCTGCTGAACGTATTTTTTATTCTGGACATGTATCCTCTTTAAGATATATAAGCCGTCATTTCAGGCTTGCAAGCCTGCCCCTGAATGATTGAAATAGAGGGAATCCAGAGGTTTTTTTCGATCGACTCGCATTTTTTACAATTCCACCCCTTTTATCTTCGCTACCTGCATCACGTCCTTGTCCCCGCGGCCGGACAGGTTCACGATGATAACCTTGTCTTTGCCGAGTGTCGGAGCGAGCTTGAGACAGTAGGCCACCGCATGCGCGCTCTCGAGCGCCGGGATAATGCCTTCGAGGCGCGAGAGGAGATCAAAGGCCTCCATGGCTTCCTCGTCGATGGCGTAGGTATACTCGATGCGGCCCGAATCGCGCAAGAAGGCGTGTTCCGGCCCTACTGCCGCGTAGTCGAGGCCGGCTGATACCGAGTGCGTAAGCTCGATCTGGCCCGCATCATCCTGGAGCACGAAGGTCTTGGTCCCCTGCAATACGCCCAGGGAACCGCCGGCAAAGCGCGCCGCGTGCTTGCCGCGCTCGATGCCGAGACCTCCCGCCTCAACACCGTACATCTTTATGGATGCATCCTCGAGGAACTCGTGGAACAGGCCTATGGCATTCGAACCGCCGCCCACGCAGGCAATCAGCGCATCCGGCAGCCTGCCTTCGAGCTTCATGATCTGTTTCTTCGCCTCCCGGCCGATCACGGCCTGGAAGTCCCGCACCATCATGGGGAAAGGATGGGGCCCGAAGGCGGTGCCCAATACATAATGCGTGCTCGCCACGTTCGTGATCCAGTCGCGCATGGCCTCATTGATGGCGTCCTTCAAGGTCTTGCTGCCGAGATCAACGGGCCGGACAATCGTGCCGAGGAGTTTCATGCGAAAGACGTTCAAAGACTGGCGGGCCACGTCGTCGGTGCCCATGTACACTTCGCAGTCAAGGCCGAACATGGCTGCTGCCGTTGCGGTCGCGACCCCGTGCTGGCCTGCGCCCGTCTCGGCGATCACGCGCGTCTTGCCCATGCGTTTGGCGAGCAGCACCTGGGCCAGGGAGTTGTTGATCTTGTGAGCGCCCGTATGGCAGAGGTCTTCGCGCTTGAGATAGATCTTCGCGCCGCCAAGATGGTCGGTGAGCCGCTTGGCGAAATAGAGGGAGGTGGGACGACCGATGAATTCGCGGAAATAGTAAGCGAGCTCGGACTGGAACTCCCTGTCCTTCTTTGCCGCAAGGTAGGCTGCTTCGAGTTCAGCGAGCGCGGGCATCAGCGTTTCGGGGGCGAACTTCCCGCCGTAGATGCCGAAGTGTCCTTTTTTATCCGGCATGCTCATGGCCGTGATGCCCTCCGAATCTCGGTAATAAATTTTTTCATCTTCGCATGGTCCTTGATCCCTTTTTCCCTCTCGACGCCGCCGGCCACGTCCACTGCGTACGGCTGGACGAGTTTCACGGCCTCAACCACGTTCTCCGGCGTCAGTCCGCCGGCAAGGATTATTCTTCCAAAGGTCTTGGCAACCACGGCCAAATGCCAGTCGAAAGTCGCGCCCGTGCCGCCCCGGGCGCCGTCACGGTAGCTGTCGAGAAGCAATGCGCTTACATGGTAATGCGCCATATGCTTGAGGCTCTCCTTGTCCTTGACCTGGAAAGCCTTGATCACCCGGGTGGCGAAGCGCTCGCAAAATTCCGGGCGTTCGTCACCATGGAATTGAAGGACCTTGACGCCCGTGGTGAACATGATGTCGCGGATCTTTTCCTCACGCTCGTTCACGAAGATGCCGACGGGCACGACAAAGGGAGGGAGCTGTTCGATGATCTCGGCCGCTTTTTCGGGCTCGATACAGCGGGGACTCTTCTTGTAGAAGTTGAACCCCAGTGCGTCCGCCCCGGCATCGGCTGCCGCAAGAGCGTCATCGAAATTCGTTATGCCGCATATTTTTATTTTGATCATAAAATCCTCTTTCTCACGCGGAGGCGCGGAGCAACTCTTGAATTTTGAACCTAAGATTCTTGCTCGGCATTTAGCGTCTCAGCGGGAAACTATCCCTAAAAGCTCCTTTACTTTCTTTCCAATGTCTTTTTCCCGCATCAGGCTTTCACCCACGAGGATGGCGTCCACGCCGGCTTTCCGGAGCATGAGCGCGTCTTCGCGTGTTGTGATCCCGCTCTCGCTCACTGCGGTCCTGTCCTCGGGGATGTCCTTCAAGAGATCAAGCGTCGTTTGCAGACTCACCGTAAAAGACGAAAGATCCCGGTTATTGACCCCCACGAGCGACGCTCCCGCCAGGAGCGATTTGTCCAGCTCCTTGTACGTATGCGACTCGACCAGCGCGTCGAGGCCGAGCTCTTTGGCCACGCCGAGAAAGTCCTCCATCCGTTCCCGCTCCAGACAGGCGGCGATCAAAAGCACGGCATCGGCGCCGGCGGCACGGGCCTCGAAGATCTGGTACGCATCGATGATGAAGTCCTTGCGCAAAAGCGGCAGCGCCACGGACTTCCGTATCGCGTCGAGGTATTCGAGCCTGCCCTGAAAAAACTTTTGTTCCGTCAGCACCGAGATGCAGGACGCCCCTGATGATTCATACAAGCGCGCGATCTTGACCGGATCGAAATTTTCCCGGATCAGGCCCTTTGACGGCGATGCCTTCTTCACCTCGGCAATAAGCCTGATCTCGTCGCAGCCGGAGAGGGCTATGCCGAACCCCCGCGTCGGCTCCGCTTCAACTGCCCGGCTTTTTATATCGGCAAGCGGGGTCCGTCGTTTTGTCTCCGCAAGTTCCTCTTTTTTGTTTGCGATGATGTCGTCTAAAATCATTTAAAACATCTCACCACGAAGACGCTATGACACGAAGTTTAATCTTTTCTTTATTTCCTTGCTTGACCCGGCGCTCACGTGCCTGAACCCAGCGGTTATGAGTGCTACGCCGCGAATGCAGGGCGTGCGCATGCGCGAGTGCAAGGTATGAGTTCGTGGTAAATCTTTTACGCTTTATTCGTGAACTGTTTCAGCTCTTCCAACTTCTTCAATGCTGCACCGGATCCGATGGAGTCGTCCGCGAGCTTGATGCCTTCCTTGAAATCCGCAACCCGTCCTGCGGCAACCAGGGCTGCGGCGGTGTTCAGAAGAACAATATCGCGACGCGGGCCTTTCTGTCCCTTGAGTATCTCTGTCGCAATCGCCGCGTTGTCCTTTGCGTCACCGCCCCGAAGGTCTTCGGCCTTGCCTGCCGGAAAACCGAAATCGGAGGGATGGATGAAATAATCCGTGACCTTTCCGCCCTTGAACTCCGAGACCTTTGTCTTGCCGGTGATGGTTATTTCGTCAAGCCCGTCCATGCCGTGGACCACAAAAGCGTGCAGAGCGCCGAGGTTGCCGAGGGCCCGGGCCAGAAGTCCGGTCAAATCCGCGGAATAAACGCCCATGATCTGTGACGTGACTTTTGCCGGGTTGGTAAGCGGGCCCAGTACGTTAAAGATGGTGCGGATACCGATCTCCCGCCGCGGCCCGATCGCGTACTTCATGGCCAGGTGCATCATCGGCGCGAAGAGAAACCCGATGCCTACTTCCTTGATGCACTCTTCCGCGCGGTGAGAAGGGATATCGATATTCACCCCAAGCGCCTGCAGCACATCGGCGCTTCCGCTCTTGCTCGATACCGAACGATTCCCGTGTTTGGCCACGGTGACGCCAGCGGCAGCGACGACAAAGGCCGCGGTCGTCGAAATATTGAAGGTGTGCGCCATGTCGCCGCCGGTGCCGCAGGTGTCGACCTGGTAGCGGGCCTCGATCTTGATCGGCACCGCTTTCTCGCGCATGACCCTGGCCGAGCCCGTGATCTCCTCCACGGTCTCGCCCTTCATCCGGAGCGCCGTGATGTATGACGCTATCTGGGCGTCGGTGGCCTCGCCCTGCATGATCTCCCGCATCACCGCTTCGGCCTCGGCTTCGGTGAGGTTCGTCTTGACAATGACTTTTGAAATGGCTTCTTTGATCATGGACACACCTCTTTGCCGCAAAGACGCCGGGACATGAAGTAAAAATTTATCTTAGTGTCTTTGCCCGCACCCAGCGCTTACGTGTGCGCCCTGCAAGAGTGCAGGTCGCGCCTACGTGGTAAAAGCTTACAATTTCAAAAAATTTCTGAGCAAATCCTTGCCGACACTCGTCAGGATGGACTCGGGATGGAACTGCACGCCTTCTACCTTATACTGCTTGTGCCTCACGCCCATGATCACCCCGTCATCGGTCCAGGCCGTCACCTCGAGTACCGGGGGCAACGTCTCCCGCTTGATGATAAGAGAATGATAACGCGTGGCCTCGAAGGGGTTCGGAAGCCCGCTGAAAATGGTCTTGTTATCGTGATGGATCATCGAGGTCTTGCCGTGCATCAGATAGGGAGCGCGGATCACGTCCCCGCCGAAGGCATCGCCGATGGACTGGTGGCCGAGGCACACGCCGAGGATCGGTACTTTCCCGGCAAAGTGCCTGATCACCTCGATCGAGATCCCCGCCTCCTTGGGGGTGCATGGCCCGGGCGAGATCACGATACGTTCGGGCCGCATCTTCTCAATCTCCGCGACCGTGATCTTGTTATTCCTATACACTTTCGGGTCCTGCCCCAACTCACCCAGATATTGGACCAGGTTGTAAGTGAAGGAATCGTAATTATCTATCATCAACAACATAACAGAACCTTCCTTGAAACATTTTCACCGCGGAGATCGCGGAGCACGCAGAGTTAAATCTTAAATTTTGAATCTTTTCTCTGCGACCTCAGCGTCCTCCGCCCGCATCCAGCGTTCACGGGTGCGCAAGTGAGAGTGCAAGACTAAAGGGCTTTTTCGGTTAATACAGCCCTTTTTCCGCCATCTCCACGGCGCGCATCATGGCCTTGGCCTTGTTCACCGTCTCCTGATATTCGGCAGCCGGGTCGCTGTCGGCAACGACGCCGCCGCCGGCCTGGATGTAGGCCGTGTTGTCCTTGATCACGAGCGTACGGATCGTGATACAGGTGTCCATGTTGCCCGAAAACCCGAAGTACCCGACCGCGCCCGCGTAGGGCCCGCGCCGCGTGGGCTCGAGCTCATCGATGATCTGCATGGCCCTGATCTTGGGCGCGCCCGAGACGGTGCCCGCCGGAAAACAGGCCCGGATCACGTCGTAGGAGTCCTTGCCGCTGGACAACTTGCCCAGCACATTCGAAACGATATGCATCACATGGGAGTAGCGTTCGATCACCATGAGCTCGGAAACTTGAACGCTGCCGGGTTCGCTCACCCTGCCCACGTCGTTCCTGCCGAGGTCCACGAGCATGATGTGCTCGGCCCGCTCCTTGGGATCGGCCAGAAGCTCTTCGGCAAGCGCCTTGTCCTCTTCCTCGGTCGCCCCGCGCCTGCGCGTGCCGGCGATCGGCCGCAGATCGATCCTGCGGCCTTCGAGCCGGACCATCACCTCCGGCGACGCCCCCACCACGGTCGCGTCGCCGCACCGGAGAAAATACATATAGGGAGATGGGTTGATCAGCCGGAGCGCGCGGTAAATTTCATAGGGCTCGACATTGATCGCCGTCTGAAACCGCTGCGACGGCACCACCTGGAAAATGTCGCCCGCTTTGATGTACTCTTTGGCTTTGAGCACCGCCTGCTCGTACTGCGGCTGAGTAAAATTGGATGTGAGCGTGTGCTCCTTTGACCTGCGTTTCCCCCACGTCGCCTGCGCCGGAGCCGGGCTTTTGAGCTTTTTGACCAGGCGGTTGATCTTGGCCGTTGCTTCTTTATAAGCAATCTCAGCAGACCTGCCTTTCACGTGCGCGTTCGACACGACCTTGATCCGGTGCGTGACATTGTCGAAAATCACGAGGGTGTCGGTAATCATGAAGAAGATGTCGGGCAGGTCGAGACCGTTCTTCTCCCTCGCAGGGAGTTCCTCGAAAAAGCGGACGACATCGTAGCCCATGAACCCCACGGCGCCGCCGAAAAAACGCGGCAGCGCGGGATCGGGTACGGGCTGGTACTCCGCCAAGACCTCTTTTATCACCTCGAGCGGGTCCCGCTCGAACGACAAACGTTCCTTCTTCCCGCTCCTGACGACTTCGACAGACCTGCCCAAGCTCTTCACGATCACCGACGGACGACTGCCGAGGAAGGAATAGCGCGCCCACTTCTCGCCTCCCTCCATGCTTTCGAGGAGGAAGGAATGTCGCCCGTCGTCTATTTTCAGGAATGCAGAAACCGGCGTTTCCATGTCCGCGAGAATCTCGCAGTGCACGGGGATCAGATTGCCTTTTTTCGCCTTTTGCTTAAATTCCTCAAGGGAGGGCCGAAACATAAAACTCCTTAAAAATAAACGGATTTTGTACTATACCAAATAGGCGGAATGACTGTCAATCACAAAAAAGCCGGAGGTTTGCCGGAACCAAGTAATTATGAATTTGGCCGGAGGTTTGTCCTTCTATGCTCTTGAGATAAGCGTGGGGAATGTGAAAAAACGGAAGGGATGATGTCGTCAGGGTTATGATCGAATTAAAGTCTTTCGTATTTGAGTTGAAAAAACAACCCTCTTATATCAGACGCGCAAGAAAGGCCAATACTTATCCGCCGATTGCAGAGTGTGCCTCAGATCGGACCACGGAGCCGAAAGAGAAAATCCAGGAAACCCCTTATCGTCGAAAAGAAACCTTTCTCCTCCCTGGGTTCATGCTCCGGCCCAAAAACACCGTCCATCTCATGGCCGAGGGGGTCGGGGGAATAAATTTTCATCGTTTGACCGGCCTCCGTTGCCTGAGCTGTGGTATGTCTGCCGGCTTTTTGGGGAGTCGGGGACGGTCCGGAAACCCGCTCCATTGGCGGTGCCGCGGCCTTTACAAGCGAGGCCGTTTCCGTCAACGCGGATACGACGCTCTTGGGTAGGTTCTCTGCCGCGGCCGGGACGTTTGGCGGCGGCGCGGCGGTTGCGTGGTCCCGTGCCGGGGCCGTGACATTTCCGGTTGTCGGGATTGTGGGCGCCGGAGCCGACGCCTTCCGCGGTTCGCAGACCACTTCCCCGATATCGGTTATTGGGTCCTCTGTTTTCGGGAAGGTGACTGAGAACTCGCATTTCCCGCCCTCATAATTCACCCTGGCGAGATAATCGCCCGGTTTGATCACATTTCCTCCGGATTTTCTGCGCTCCGCAATCGCGCGGCAGCTCCGTTTATCGATAATCCCGGTTTTAGTATCTTCGGGCAAGCTGTTTTCCAGGTAAAATTCCCCGCCCTTTCCCGTAGGAAACGACACTTCCTTCTCGCCGACTTTCATCATTATATCGACATATTCCAGCGGCGTTTTTTTATCGCCTCGTCGCAGAAACAGGTTCCCTGTTAGCGCCCGTACTTGTTGCGCGTCGAAAGACACGCAGGAACCGCTCCAGAGGGACGGGGATATCTTCACGTTCACGTCGGACACGCTGTAATCCATGGGCAAATTCTTTACGTCGAGGGTGATCTGGTTTTGATTATAGGACGAAAGCGTGGGCACGACCATTGTCCCGGAAGAACCCGTCTTCCCGATTTCCTGTCCGTTGTTCAGCACCGCGGCATTCGGCAGATTATCGACCATCACAATTCCGAAGCTGTCGTTAACCGGCCGCGATGCTCCAAAAAAACCGCCCGCGTACACAAAGGAGCCTGCCGCGGAAACAGTGTACGATTCCGCCGTACGGCCCCTGGAATTCTGGATATTGGAATCAACGGTATAAATTCCATACCTGGCGTTGTACTGCACGGCCGGGTTGAGCGAATAGGCCGTTGCCGCGCCCGTGTCCGATCTATTGAGGGACGCCCGATACCCTACGCCTTCCCCGACGGGCGTGTCTTTCTGCAATTGTATGGTTTCCGTGTTCGTTTCACCGGTTCGGCTGACCTGCACCGAGCCGCGCAGATTTTTGTCAAAGTTGAAGTTGAGGCCGATAAATACTGAGTAGATCGTGTCTGTTGTCCGGGTGGAAGAAGCGGTTGCAAAGAGATTCGTTGTTCTTGAGAGCGCCCGCGAGTAGCTTGCGGACGAGATGCGCGTATTCACGCCTCCATACGTCTCGGTCGCCGAATAACCGAGGGAGAAGCTTCCCAGAGGGGCCAAAAGAAATCCCGCTCCCAGGTTCATTGCATATTTGGTCCTATCGGAAAAGAATGCGGTGCCGACGGTCGCATAGTCACGGGAAAATTCCCGGAGAAGCACGCTCGTGCTGAAGGTCCCGGCCTGATAAGCGTGCTGGAAAGAGCCCGCAGACCCTTTGACGCCGTTGTCAGAACTTCCAGCTGCGGAAAGGATAAAGGCGCCGGCATGCGGAACCAGGAATGACGCGGATATGCCGCCGTTATAGACGCCGTCGGAGCTTTCCGCCCGCGCCCCGATGTTGAAGGCGCTCGTTACCCCGTAGCGATGAAACGCGGAAAATGCGGCTTTGCCGTATTCGTTGCTTTCGACCCCGTATCGCTCCCGCAGGAAACCCACGTTATAACTGTACTCATGCAGCCCTTCCCGCAGCAGTTGCGTGCTGAAATAAAGGGGATAGGAAATCCTCTGCTCGTTGCCAAAGGGGTCCTTCAGCACGACGTCGAGCAGATGCGAGCCCGTGTAGGAGTAGATGTTTTTCAATTCGAATGAGCCCGGTGCAATAGACTGCTTGCCGACCAGAACGCCGTCCATGTAGATCTCGGCCTGAGAAGGATATTGCGTGACCCCCTGGAGACTAAACAGCGGCTGGGTGATGAAATAGGGGTCGAGCCGGTAGACCTTCGAGAATCCGATGCCGCCCATATTGACGACGCTCCCCAGGTCCCCTGAATTCGCGAACTGGTCTCCCAGCACAAGCCACTGGAGATCGTCACGCCGTTCGTACGTGGCGCTGCTGGAAAGCCTTACGAATTGGCTGCTGGTCTCCGTTTTCGTATACAGAGAATCGGAAACGAAAAAGACGTTCCCCACAGTCGCTCCGATTTTATTCGACGCCGAAAAGGACTGGAACCCGAGGGGATCGGCATAGGAGTATGACAGCCCGTAATTGAAAAAGGCGCTCGTCTCCCGCGGGTAATAGACGTTCTGCGGCCTGGGCTGCGGCGAGTAGAGCTCGAGGGAGGTCTTTTTCGATTCCGTGGTCTTTCCCACGATGGCCACGGCCAGATTTTTTTCGTCAAAGGTATACGTGACTTCCTGAACGGCGTTCAGGGAAACGAATTTTTCATTCTTGATAAGCACCGTCCGGCCCTGGGGAAATTTCAGTTTCAGGGCGAGGAGGTCTTCCACTTTAATAAACAATTCTCCTGCATCATCGCGTTCAGCAAAGACGTCGCCCTTCACTTCCCTGTTGACGGAGATGTTCAGCACCAGGGTAGTGGTCGTTCTTTGCAGGGGGGGAATATTAGCGGCAAGGTCCGGCATCGTTGGGCCGGTTGCGACGGCAGGCTCTGGCGTGGAGAAGGCATTCTTCTCAGCTCCTGCAGCGAAAACAGGAGCGCTGGTCGTTAAGGCGAAGGCAAAAAAAAATATCAAACCGCTCAACGCCGTATGCCGGGAACTGTTGCCGTGTCCTGTATTGCTACTCAGTACACATCTTCCTCTGAACATTCAATGTCCTATTGGCGATAAAATTCTCCGCCCGAGCGCTCACATCGATCGTTGCAAGGTTTCCACAGTGTTCTTTCGGGACTTTTGCTTCATACAGGCGCGACAAGTCGTGCAGGATATACCAGCCCGCAAACTTCTTGGAGAACAACTCCGTCCCATCGGCCGCTTTTCCGTGGAACGTGACCGAGAGCAGCTTGACATGAACGTTGCCGGTATTCCTGACAACCGCTCTGACCACGCCCTTGGACATATCGACCTTTTCTATGATGGAGCTCTCTTGTTCACGGACGGGCTTCACAAAAACGGGCATAGCATATCGAAAAGCGATGGTGAGCCCGGCAGTGATCTTCCCTGATACTTTCCCCTCCGCCGCTTTTTTCTGAGATGGGATCTCCTCGACAAAAAGACGATAGGTCTTTTCCTTCACGCTCAACGGTCCTTTGATGCCGATCCTGATGGCCCGTTGCTCGTTCGGAGCAACAGTCATGATCTTCGGGAAAAAGACAACGTCCTTCGTCTCCGTATACACGTCCTTGCCGTCCGCGTCCTGGCTCCACTCCTTCACGTCGATCTGGCAATTCAACTTGTCTTCTCCGCTGTTGATTACCGAGAAGGCGCCGCTCTTCACGCCGCCGCTTAACACCAGGGACGTCGGGTTAATGCTGAAATTCGCGGAAAAGCCCTGTGAAGGCGTCAATGCAATGAATGCGAGACCGACAATCGTCCATTCGAGGATACGGATCGTGAAACGAACGCCTGGTAGGTATTTATCATTTCTTTTTTTTGCGCTGTTGATCATAGTCTCCTGCCACGCGGCCTCTGGCGATTTATGCAAAGGCCGCTCATAAAACATCAGTACGTAATCGTCAACGTCTGGAGGTCCCCGTAATTTCCAACGGGCGCGTTCTCATAATTCGCGCTGTTTGCCGAGCCGCCGAGGTCCAGGGAGACACCCGCCCCGCCGAACCCCTGGCCCGTTATGTTGCCAAGGAAATTAAACGTATAGGGTATCGTATTGCCCCCGCATCCCGGGTAGGCGCTGTCCAGTTTCGGAGTAGCTCCGCCGCACAGGCTCGAGGCGGTTATGGTTACGCTGTCATTCATGGTGCATTTGATCTGCAGGTCCGGCGAGATAGTGGCGCTGGCCGTGCCTGCAATTGCCGGATTAATATCAAAGGTCAGCGTTCCCGGGGACTGCGACACCGCGCAGGTGTTTATCACCGTGCCGGTTGCCGTCACCATCGCGGTCAAAGAACCCGTTGAGCTGCCGGTCCAACTGATAGTAACGAGGATGCCCCCGCTATTGTATGCGCCGGCCGGGGCATTTTGATAATTTGCGACGAGAAGGGATGAAGCAGTCGTCAGTAAGGGAATTTGGTACGTATTCGTTACATTCTGACCGGGTGCGGCCAAGCCTAACGTAAAGGGGATCGAATTTGCGCCGGATGATAATGCCGGACTTGCGGGATTCGTCGAGATGGAATAGGTCACCGTCGTATCGCATTGAAAAAGCACTTGTTGCGTGATGGAATTATTGGTTATCGGGCCCGGAGTCGTGGAAGGATCTATATTGTTGAATGCAATGGCGCCGGTGCTCGTGCCGACAAAAGCGCATTCCCCGGTAACTATCTGGAAGTTGTACGTAATGGTCGCCGTTCTCGGCGTAGGGAATTTGTCGTCGGTCACGGTTACGATAATCGTGTAAGAACCTGTTGCAGTTGGGGTAAAGAAAAGGTCCGTAGACGAAGCGGGCGAATTGTTCGGTGATATCGTGACCGGAACCGGCAGATTGGTCGTGAAGGTCCAGTGTAAAGACCCTGAATACGTCCCGGGTTCTGTCACCGTGACGGAATACGGGGTGTTCAGGATACCGTTCGGGATTGTCGCAGGCGTTATACTGAACGTTGCCGCTTCAGCCCGGCTTCCCATGCCCGCTATGATCAACAGACAAATTGAAATAACATATTTTTTGAAATGCTTTGGATGCATATTGTCCTTGACCTTCCGCCGCGCTGACATAAGAATTGCAGCCCCTGCAGGCGTATTGCCGTGTTGCCTGGAGGCTGCGTTATCAATTTATGGATACCGCCGGTTCGCAGCTAAAAATTGACCGTAAGGGTCAGTTTATCAGAATACGAACCCGCAACGGCGTTTGGATAAGCGGTCGTATCTATGGTTGCGACGGGAGCGAGAGACACGTCATTACCGGGACCAAATCCCTGGCCGATAACGTCTGTACATGTTAACGTGTAGTTGATAAAGTTCCCCGATCCGTCATCCAGTCTCCCGGTGATCCCCGCGCCCGCACATGCTGTTGCGACGCCGCCGGCGTTCTGGCTCAGGGCAGTGACCACGTAGGTATTGCCTTTTGTACAATACGCCGTCGTATCTCCGGTTTTAGTCGCGGGGTATGCCGTATTACCTGACGAAGGGTCGATGCTCGTGAAGGCCAAGGCCGTAGTGTCCGTGTTAATTTTACACGTCCCGACGACCGTTCCACTCACATTTATTTGCGATGAACTCGCACTCCCGGCAAATGCGCCGCTTGCCATCACAGCGACGATCACCAATACTGCTGCTATTAGTAGAATCTTTTTCATTTTCTTCCTCCTGATTCGCCTTCCAGAATTTGTTCTGAATAGGCATTGTTTTTAAAGTAAGCTTGAAAAGCCGGCGTAATCATTGGTGAATATGCAACTTGTTGATGATAAACCTCTTAGCGCTTTATGAAGCAACTCAGCGCCTCCGATCATACCTCCTTTCCGTCCAGTTCACAACAGTTTTCCCACGATCATACTACACCATATCAATACGTTATCGTCAGCGTCACCATGTCCGTATAATTGCCGCTCGAAAGATATACGGCGTTCTCAGCGTCCGTTTGTGCGACGGAACCGCTCATAATGATTGCGACGTCCTTCCCGGAACCAAACCCCTGTCCTGTTATGTTGTTATTAAAAACCAGTGTATAGTTGATCGAATTGACTCCGTTCTTCATGGTCCCGGTCAAGGTGCCGGTGCCGCTTGACAGCCCGGAACCAGCGCTTGCCGCGCTCACGGTGACCGCCCTCTGGTTCGAACACTTCACCGTCGCATTCGTCGTTACGGTCATCGGTTGCACCCCCGCAATCGAGGGGTCGACGCTGATGCTGAGAACCCCGTTCACGGCTGAACCACACTGCGCCTGGACGGTCCCGTTCACCGTTACCGTCGGCGTTAACGTTCCGGCAAGCGCCACGCCTGCCATGGCAATGACCAGTGTTACTGCCGTTGATACTGCTAATAGGTTTATCTTCATGAGATCTATCACCCGCCATTTTGTTTGCGTGAGGCGGGACATTTTTACGAGTTTTCATTGAGCCAATACTTATTTTTTTTGTAATATCTATTTTTTTTGGTCTATCTGAGCTAAATAATACCCAATATATTTTGTAATGTCAAGTAAAAAATGTCTAAAACATTACAACAATGCGCTATTTTATAACTAGTTGATTTTAAATAGAAACAAAGGCATGATACGCGCGAATGTAGATAAAAATACCCTGTTACAGGGCATTTTTATCTAACCTGTCAGGTGGGTTTAATTCCGGAAAGCTGTGGAATCACGACTTCGTGCTCCCTGCTGATCAGATATCCAGCTCCGCGAACTCCGCTCGTTCCTTGATGAACACGAACCGGGCCTTCGGGTCTTTGCCCATGAGCCGCTCGAACACATCGCCCGTGGCCTTGTGGTCCACGACCTGCACCTTCATGAGCGAGCGGGTCCTGGGGTTCATGGTCGTCTCTTTGAGCGTCTCGGGGTTCATCTCGCCGAGACCCTTGAAGCGTCCAACCTCGTATTTTCTGCCGTTCAATTTCGCCAGCATCTTTTCCTTCTCCATCTCGTCCATGGCGTAGAAGACTTCCTTGCCTGTCTCGATTTTGTAAAGCGGCGGCATGGCCAAAAACACATGGCCGTGGGCGATCAGTTCGGGCATATAGCGGTAGATAAAGGTAAGTAAGAGCACGCTGATATGCGCGCCGTCCACGTCCGCATCTGTCATCAGTATCACCCGGTTGTAGCGGAGCTTGTTGATGTCGAAGTGCGCTCCCACGCCGCAGCCGAGCGTAGCCAGAAGGTTCTTGATCTCGTTGTTCGTCTGGATCTTCTCGAGGGAAGCCACCTGCTCCACGTTCAGGATCTTTCCCCGGAGCGAGAGCACGGCCTGGATCTTGCGGTCCCGGGCCATCTTGGCAGAGCCGCCTGCCGAGTCGCCTTCCACAATGAAGACTTCCGTATCCTCGACCTTGTTCGATGAGCAGTCGGCGAGTTTGCCGGGGAGATTAAGTTTAAGCGATGAAAGCTTCCGGCTCACGCTGTCCTTGGCTGCCCGGGAGGCAAGCCGCGCCTCCGCGGCCAGAAGCACGCGTTTGACGACCGCGTCCGACATGGTGGGATTTGCGATCAAGTAGGCCTCGCAGGCGTTCTTTACCGAGGCCTCAATGGGAGAGGAAATATCGGGATTATTAAGCTTCTCTTTGGTCTGGCCCTGGAACTGCGGGTTCTTCACGAGCACGCTTACAATGCCGTAGAGTCCTTCGTACACGTCCTCGGGCGCGATAACCTTGATGTTCTTGGGGACGAGGTTCTTGCGCTCGGCATAGGCGCGGACCGCCTTGGTAAGCCCTCCCCTGACCGCCAGTTCGTGCGTACCACCGTCGGACGTGTTGATCGAGTTCGCGTAGGAGTGTATCTCGGTGTCCGTCGCGATGGTCCAGTGGATCGCGCACTCGATCTTGAAATCGTCTTCTTTCTCGAAGTAGAACGGATCCGGATTGACGACCGTCGTGCCCGAAACGATCCTCTTGATGTAGTCCTGGATGCCGTTGTCGTACTTGAAGGTGACCGGCTTCTCTCCGTCGCGGGGATTCTCGATCGTGATCCTGAGGCCCTTGTTCAGGAAGGCCTTGCTCTCGGAAACATCGAGGATGTTCTTGTAATTGAAGCCCGTCTTTGAGAAGATGTCGGGATCGGGCCGAAAATAGATCTGCGTGCCGTGCGCCTTGGTGGGCTTGCCCTTTTTGAGGCTCCCCCTGGGCTTGCCGCGCGAGAATTCCTGGGTCCACTCATAACCGTCGCGCCAGACCGTGGCGATGAAGACTTCCGCCAGGGCATTCACTACCGAGGCGCCCACGCCGTGGAGGCCGCCGGAAGACTTGTACGCCGTATGATCGAACTTCCCTCCGGCGTGCAGGGTGCAAAGAATCGTCTCGATGGCCGGCCGTTTTGTTTTCGGGTGTATGTCAACGGGGATGCCGCGGCCGTTATCAACCACCGTCACACCGCCGTCCTTCTCGAGCCTGAGGGTGATGGCCGTGCAGTAGCCGTTGAGCGCCTCGTCCACGGCGTTATCGAGCGTCTCCCAGACAAGGTGGTGAAGACCGCGCGCGTCCGTCGAGCCGATGTACATGGCCGGCCGTTTGCGGACGGGCTCCAACCCTTCGAGAACGGTAATGTCTTTTGCGGTATATGTCGCTGCCAAGATAAACCTCCTGCCGGACAAGCCGGATGCAAAGGTACTACGAAGACTCGAAAATTCTACATTTCAAGCCACTACTCAGGTTCGGCTGAGCACAGACGCAACAAGCACGCGCTTGCAATGAATCGCCCCATCCGCTGGATCAACGCGTACAAAGCGAAAGCGTGGGGGAACAGACGTTTTCACCAAAACTCATTCCTTTGCTTGCAACGCCTCTGGCGCCGAAGCGAGGCAGTGGAGCTGAATAGTCATAATTTTAAAACGTTTCGGTTCATTTGAATTTGGGTGATTGGACATTATCTGTAATTTGGGGCCTGAGATCTGTCGTTTATAACTATTTCGTGTCATCGGGGCAGATTATAAATCATGATGCATGATAAAGCAATATGAAGTTTTTGCAAGGATTTGCGTTGGTATTATTGCAACCAAGGTATTGATTTCCAGAAAAACTTCGGATACACTTTATTATAAGGAAGGGTGCGTGGAAAACCGCGAAAAGACAAGAGAACAATTAATCGCTGAGGTGAAGACCCTCCGGAGTCGTTTCGCCGAACTTGAGCGCGCCGCCGACAACTATGCCCGCGGCCATACGACGCCGAGCGAGAGCGGTCAGCGCTACCGCCAGCTATTTGAATCGTTCCGAGACGGAATCGTGCTGGTGGAGGCCGGTACCGGCCACATCATGGACGTTAATCCGTCATTCCTCGCCATGGCCGGCTGCACCCGCGACGAACTCATGGGCAGGAAAGTGTGGCAAACTGACCCATTTCGGAACATTGATGCCATCCAGGTCATTTTCAAGGAACTCAAAAACCAGGACTCTATCTATTACGACGACCTGCCTTTGGATATGAAGAATGGAAGCCATATCCCCGTCGAGATCATGGCGAGCGCTCTCACTATCGAGGGTAAAAAAATCCTGCAATACGCCGTCCGCGACATCAGCAAGCGGAAAGCGATGGGGGACGAGTTATGGAAACCCGAGTCGCGCTTCAGAGTTCTCTTCCAAAAGGCCGCAATCGGGATTGCCATTGTCGACGCAACGGGAAACATTATTGAGTGTAATCCAGAGCTGGAAAAAATGCTCGGTTTCAACGAAAAGGAGATGACCGGCAGGAACTTTGCCGCTTTCACGCACGAGGACGACCGGCAGTCAGACATTGCCAGATTCGAAGAGCTGCTCACGCAGAAACGAGATAAATACCAGATGGCCATACGCTGCCGGAGAAAAGACGGGACCGTCGTCTGGGGGCTGCTCGTCGTGTCCATCATCCGCAACAGCAGCGGCAAACCCTTGTACGCCTTCCGCATGATCGAGGACATCACCGATCGTAAACAGGCAGAGGAGACCGTCATCAAGTCGCGTGAATTCTACCTTGCGCTCATCGACGAGCTGCCAAACCCCATCCGGCGCTCCGATGCCGATGCGCAGTCCGACTACTTCAACAAGGCGTGGCTTGAATTCACGGGGCGGTCAATCAGTCAGGAGCTCGGAGACGCATGGATCGAGGGGGTCCATACTGAGGACCGCGACCGGCTCATTAAGACCCAGACCGACTCCTTCGAGCATCGGGCGCCGTACGAGGTTGAATACCGGCTTCGGAACCGCCGCGGAGAGTACCGTTGGATGGTGGAATACGGGAGGCCAATCAAGGACATCGACGGAAGTTTCAGCGGTTATATCAGCTCGTGCTATGACGTGCAGGACCGGAAGACCTTCGAGGAGACGCTCCATTCCCTCTCCACGACCGACGATCTCACCGGCCTCCTTAATCGACGCGGTTTTTTCTCCCTTGCTCAGCAGCAGCTCAAGATGGCGAACCGGACCAAAATAGGATTCCTCCTCCTCTATATGGACCTCGACGGGCTGAAAAAGATCAACGATACGCTCGGCCATCCCGAAGGCGATCAGGCACTGGTCGAAACAGCGTCTATTCTCAGGGAAATATTCCGGGAATCGGACATCATCGGACGTCTCGGCGGAGACGAATTCGCAGTCCTCGCGCTGGAACGCACCAGAGACGTCGAAGAGGAGGAGCAAGCCATCCTCAAACGCATCCAGGAAAGCGTAGAGGCCAGGAATGCGCAGCCGGGCCGACGCTTTACCCTCTCGCTCAGCGCAGGGATAAACACCTACGATCCGGAAAGACCCTGTTCCCTCGACGAGTTTATCTCGCGCGCAGATTCCATCATGTACAAGGAGAAAAAATCAAAATACCGAACGCAAAAAGGGGAACCATGATTTTCGCCGGGCGGAGATGATGTGCGACCCTAATCTACCCACGATGCGTCCGCTAAATGCATACCGAAACTTCGTTTCTGCTTCGATGCCGTGGCACGTGATGCCATGCTCTTCCAAATCCGCTGCATCCCTTCTATTTTTATCTCTGTCGGAGATTGTGAAAATAGAGTTACTTCACGTTCCTCTCATGCCGATTGACTCCGCGCCTGCTCCTGCGGTAAGCCGAACCGTTCAGGGGACCGCAACCACGAATCGTTCATCAGGCCCATGCACAACAATGCGGTCTTTCGCGCAAAAGACATCATCATAATATCGGCAGCGGTTACGACCTCGTGTTCCTGAGTCAGATTCTGTATTCCCTTTCGATCGATGAAAGCTTGATCCTCATGAAAAAGTCGTACAAAGCACTGAACCGCGGAGGCAGGGTCGCTGTCCAGAAGTTCTTTCTCGGAAAAAACAGGGCACGTCCTGTTCCCGCCGCGCTCTTCTCGGTCAACATGCTGGTGAATACTTATGCCGGCAGATGCTATACTCCACAGGAAATGAAGGGCTGATTGGCCAAAACGGGATCCAAAAACGTGAAGACGAAGAATCTTGGCGACACGGTTTTGGTAACGGGAAAAAAGGTTTAGGAACGCAGGAGAACAGACTTCCGTCTCAATTGAATCAGAACTCCCGGAGATAGCCCCGGAGTTTCGACCGGCCTTCATCGTCGAGGATCCGGCAGGCGTCGGCGCCCTCCTCTACATCGCTTTGGATTCCGTAAAGATCATGCAGCACCGTGGAAGGATAAGGCTCAGGAAAGAACTTGAAGTGAAATATAACCTCTACCGCGATGAGCGAAACGAACCGGCCTGCGACGGAAAACCAGCTCTCTAAAATTCCCCAAAAGATAGCGTATCCTTTTTACCCCCTTCTTTCGTCTAGATAATCAACATGCCGAGGACCTCGGCTATTTCGGCGCTAGTTAAACCTTGGAGCTCACTCAGGACAAGCACGCTCCGGTAGTTTTCCGGAAGGCTGTCCACGATGCCGCGAATGCACTCAGTCATACCTTTCCGAATCATGAGCGTGTCAAGAACGGGCGGAACAATGCCGTTTCTTGCAAAGCAACCTGAAATTGTCCACCCGTGTTTTTACATTTTTTCCACCATCTTCCGGAAATAGCGGCAGTTCTCCACGAGGTCCGGGCTGTGCCGGAACAACCCGCCTCCGATCAAGAAGATCAGGTCCTGGCCGTAGGTTTCGAGCATCTCAGGCACGCGGTCCAGGCTCATGCCCCCTCCCGGCGCCGGGAAGATTGATTTCATATGGCCCATGGGGACAGAGGTGCCCTTCACGATCTCTTTGCATTCCTCCCGGCTGAAGGAGAACCTGCCCCCGAAATTCGGGAAGATCGTCGCATCGGCCCCGGCCAGGCGGGCAAGCTGACCGAAGATGACGCCGTGGGAGATCCCGTTCCTGCTGGTGACGAAACTCCCCTGGAGAGCGGGATGGGTCAGGACCGGCAGTGCGACCGAGCCGTCGTCAGCCAACTCCCTCATAAGGTCGAACCCCACAATCCCCGGCGCGACCATGAGGCCCCCTGCTCCAGCCTTTTTCGCGAACCGTGCGCGTTTCATCACGTCGCTATGAGGCGCCGTTATGTTTGCAATATAAAGGGAAGGCCGGCCCGTTTCCCTGCGTGCCCGCTGCACTGCCTCGGCGCAACGCTTCACCCGCTCTTCAAAGGGAGAACAACACTGGTTCGTGAGACCGTGGTCGTCCTTGATCAGGTCCATGCCGCCCACGGCGAACTGGTAGGCAAGATCGGCCAACTCCCCACAGGAAAGGCCCATGGGCTTGATCGCTGTTGAGAGAAGGGGGCGATGCGGTTTATTCAGAAGCTTACGCAACCCGCTCCTGCCGAAACGGGGACCTTTGAAATTTTTCAGCAAAGGTTCAGGGAGGTCAAGATACTCCACGCGGATACCTGGTTTGATACTGCTGTTGCCGAATATGACATTGAGAAGCTGGGTAAGCTCGCCCGCGGCGATCTCCACTGCGTAGCTTATGATTACCTTGAAGCTGTCCTTATCAAGACGTTCAAACAGCTCGATCCGGCCGAATACCTGGTCCCTGATGATCCCCTCCGGCACTTCATCCGCGGGAAACTCCACGGTCTGCTCAATACAGATGTCCTCTGCCTTGGCGCGAGCGTCCTTTTCGCTGCCGAAGATGCGATAGGTGACGGAGAAGCGCTCTCCGGAGAAGAGCGCTGGCGGGGTACAAGTCTTTTGGATGATCATTACAGCGCCTCGGCCTTTGCCGTGCTGTGGACCGCGCTAGTGTGAATTTTCGCAAGCTCGTCTTCGGAGATATTGAATCGTTGATTCACCATTGCCTCCACTTGGGCGATCAGTGCGGGCGCATCCATGTTATGCTCCTTCAAGAGATATTGTTTGCTCGCCCCATGGCTGAAGGTGTCCCGGAGACCGATCCGTACAAGCTTTTTGTCCATGCCGGCTTCGGCCATCTGCTCCGCTACGATCGTCCCCAATCCTCCGATAATAGTATGGTTCTCCATGGTGATCACACCGTATCGGGATTTCGCGACCGCATCCAGAACGGAGCGATCGGCAAAGGGCTTTAAGGTCGAAATGTGCATATGCCGAACCGCGAGGCCGTGTTTCTTCAGCGCCCGCGCCGCCCGCATCGCCTCTTCGGTCATGATACCCGACGTTAATAGCGTGAGGTCGTCTCCCTCGGAAAGCACCCGCGCCTTCCCGAACTTCATCGGACTGCTGAAAAGCCGCGGGATCTCGCCCCGGAGCATGCGTACATACCCCGGGCCGGTGATCCCGGGAATGACATCGAGGACCGATTCCACTTCAGTCGCGTCCCCGCATTCGAGTATCGTCATGTTCGGGAGACTACGCATTACCGCCACGTCCTCGATGGCCTGGTGAGTCGCGCCGCCCGGCGTGGTTATGCCCGGCAGAAAACCGATCATCCGAACCGGGAGATTCGGGTAGGAAATGGACATGGCGATCTGATCGTAGGCCCGGCGGTAGATAAAGACCGCGAAGGTATGCACAAAGGGTGTAAACCCCTCCCGTGCAAGACCCCCCGCAAAGCTCAGCATGTTCTGCTCGGCGATCCCCATCGATAGGAAGCGGTCGGGATAGGTGTCACGGAAGAGATCGATCTCCGTTGAGCTTGTGAGATCGGCAGAGAGTACGAGGACCTTCGGCTTGTCCGCCGCCCATTTGACGAAGTTCTTCGCATGGACCCTCGATACTATCTCCGGGGTAGTTTGGGTCTTGACCTCGGATTGTGGCGCCACGTTGGCCATTGTCGGAGGGAGCGCGTGCCCGATGCGATAGAGCTCTTGACAGGCGGATAGGTAGTGGCCCTTTTCCTCTTCGGAGGTAAATCGAACATAGTGCATCTTCGGGGCGCGGGCCTTCAGGACCTCGATCCCGCGTGCCGCATCCGTGTCGCACAGCACCACAACGGGTCTGCCGTCGGGAGTCAATTCTCCCGCATCCGCGAGACGCTTGATGTCATGTCCATTCACCCGGTATACCCGGCAGCCGAACGCCTCAAGCCGCTTGTCGAGCGGTTCTATGTCCATCACGTTGCACATCTTTCCGTCGCACTGGAAGCCGTTCACGTCCACGTAGATGATCACGTTATCCAGCATGTGAAACGACATCGCCTGGAGCGCCTCCCAGGTCTGGCCGATCTGAAACTCGCCGTCGGACATGAAGATGAAGACCCTGCCCTTCTCGCCCTTCCTCTTCCTGGCCATGGCAACGCCCGCAGCCTGGCTGATGCCCTGGCCGAGAGAGCCCGTCATGGTCTCCATCCCGGGAGAATGTTCAGCGCCTATCATCTCAACTGAGCTCCCATCCTTGTTGAACTCCGAAAGCCCCACTTCAGCCATGCGGCCCGTTTCGATCAGCGTTGCATAAAGCACCAACGCGTACTGAGCGGGAGAGAGAAAAAATCGATCGTGCTGTTCACCCGGGCCGTTAAAGGCGGCGCCCGTAAAGTAATTCGTGTTATTCGGTCCAGGTACTCCCGGAAAGGGTTGGGGCACAAGAGGGACGACTGTCTTCCCGAGATTCATGACCTTCACGTAGAGCGTTGCCAGGATCTCGGCCGATGAACAGGCCTGGCTCAGATACCCGCCGTTGTTCCTGATCGTATGATCAAGCACGCGCCTCCGGATGCCGGCCGCGACGCGTATTACTTCTTCTTGCCACACCACGGCCTTCTTTTGTTGATCAAGCTTCTTCATATTGGTCCAGCATTCTCCTTTTTTAACTGTCGGAACCTCACAGATGAACCAGGTCCTCAATGCAATTTTAAATCCTAAACAATTTCTACTCTTCGCAAAACAATTGCAAACCGGTTGTATAGTGACATTATTGGGGGGTTTGTACTTCAGGCTCATAATTTCAGTAACGCGATTATCACGCAAGGATGGATAAGAGTCAAGGCTAAATTGTTGCAGTAATATCGTACAGGATGAAGGGGAGTTTACGATGATCTTAAGCTGTTGCGACGGCCCTGCTGATCTTGACCGTCGCTTTCGACGGCCATGACCTCTACACGGTTTCTGCCGTCTTTTTCGCCAAATAGAGGGCGATGTCTACCCGATTCGTAAATATTTTAACCGTGGCCGCATCCACGAAGCGCGTAACCGCAGAAAATGCAGGTGACCATCTCAACAACTGATAACTCCGGGATATCCGGATATCATGCAACTCAACCGGCTCTATAGTCCATTTCTGACTGGGGCAAAACAGTTTTACACTGCGGGCATCATGCTGTTCGAGACCGGTGTGCTTCTATCGGCAATCTACCTCCTCGTCTGGATGTCCTGGGTGAAAAAAATGATTTTAGGATCGGTGCTTACCGGACTGGTGCTTCAGGTGGCGGGGTGCCTCGTCGGGCCGGAGCAGTACGCGGGGTCGATCATAATCGCTGGGATCGGTTTCGTGTGCGTGGGAGCCGCAGGCATGGCGGGCAAAGAAGCTTATTGTTTCGGCTACCGGGAAGGCTGGCTGCTCATGATGATCGGGTTCCCTCTCATGGTTCTCGCAAATTTCATCGGCAAGGAGAACCGCATTTTCAATTCTCTCGGGTTCTCGGCACTGTTCCTTCTACTCCTTTCCCTCATGGGCAAGAAGCTCAAGCAGCGGCATGCTCTCGTCATGCGCGACGAATGTATGGGGGGTCCCCTCGCAAACAATCTTTAAATTTTGATCTCTCTATCCTGGCAAATCTTAATTTAAAAGTCTCCAATTGAATCACGGCCCCGCTCATGGATGAACACAGCGGCACGCCTCCCTCCCGTTTTGTATGCAGGTGAAATTCCGCAGGACTTTTCAAGCGGCTTCTCTACCAGAATAGGGTCGCCGTCAGGGTTGTACTTGTTTACTCTCTTTTCCCGTCCCGGACACATACTGGTGATAGGTATGCATCCCGAGTTTCAAAAGTCCTTTTTCGATCAGTCTCCTGGCGGACTCGGTCACTTTTGGATCGAACTGACGGCCCGATTCGCGCTCAAGCTCCAGAAGCACCTCCTGGCTCGAGATGGTCCCGCGGTAGGGTCGTTCGGAGACCATTGCATCGATCGTATCGGCGACATTAAGCACTCTCGCGGAGAGCGTAATCTCCTCGCCCGCGATCCCCCGGGGATAGCCTTTCCCATCATAGCGTTCATGGTGCTGGGAAATTGCGTTGATAATGGTGGGAGAAAAACCGATGGGCTCCAGGATCCTGACCCCGTGTGCGGGATGTTCTTTCATAATGTCGAACTCCTCGCGGCTCAACCGTGCCGGTTTGCTGATAATAAGTTCGCTGATGCCGATCTTCCCCACATCGTGCAGGATCGCCGAGATATGCATCTCTTCAAGCTGCGTGGGGCTCATGCCTAGGTCCCGTGCAATAGCTACGGCATACTTCGCGACGTTGGTTGAGTGCCAGCGCGTATAGGGATCCTTGGCTTCCACTGCCGCCACGAGCGCTTGCACGGTACGGAAGTAGTTTTCCCTCAGATCTTCATATAGCGCTGCATTCTCCATGGCGGTCACAACCTGGCTTGACAGAATGAGTACAACCTGAAGATCGCTTGCGCTGAACGGCGTGCCTGAAAACTTGCTTACATTGAGCACTCCAAATACTTTGTTCTTCCCGAGAAGGGGAGTGGACATGGAAGAGGCCGGCATGTCGTCTCTGTTGATGGCAGCCATTACTTCCTGATCAGGATGTTTCCCGGCCGTAATAATAAGCGGCTTTTTGTTCTTGAGCACCAGCCCGGCGACACCCTCACCTATCCTGCGGCGGGCCTTCATAGCCGTGTCGGTCGGCAAGCCGTGGGAGGCCCGTATGAGCAAATCTCCGCTTGCCTCATCGACAAGCATCAAGGAGACCCGGTCCACCGAAAATTCCTGGACGAGGACTTCAGTGATGATTTTGAATAGATTGGCGAGGTCGATCTCGGTCACGAGAAGCTTGCTGATTTCAAAAAGGGGGATTAACGCCTTGAGTCTGATATTCTCTTTTTGAAGCCGGCTGCGGGTTATCGCCCGTTCTACTGCGCCGAACAGCTCTTCCTGAGTGAAGGGCTTGAGGACGAAACCGTCTACGCCCCGCATGAGAGACTCGATGGCGGTATCGAGTGTGCCATGTCCCGTGATGAAAATCGTTACAATGTCCTGGTTCAGCTGCTTGACGCGCTCAAACAATTCGAGTCCGTCCATGCCGGGCATTTTGATGTCCGTGACGAGCATGTCCATATCATTCCGGTTCAACTCTTCGAACGCCGCCGTCCCGTTGGAAGCCGTAGTCACCTGGTACCCTTCTGCAGTCAGAATATGGTAACAGAGGTCTCTGATCATTTCTTCGTCATCAACTACGAGTATCTTTTCCCCGGCCATAACTGCTCCTTAAATTCTGTCTCAAGTTTCAAGTCTCCCGCTTCGGGGTTTTCATCAACTTGTGAATACAAACAGGAGACCGATTCCTAACGTAACATTTTCCGCTACACCGGCAGATACACGCAAAAGGTGGATCCTTCGCCAACCCTGCTTTCGACCTCGATCCGGCCACCATGATTCTGAACGATCATGTAACTGATCGACAGGCCGAGACCCGTTCCTTCTCCTTCAAGCCGCGTTGTAAAAAAGGGGTCGAATATTTTGTCCAGTTGAGGTTCAGGAATGCCGACTCCGGTATCGATGAACTCAACAACCACAACCTCTTTACCCGCAATATCCTTGTCATGCCGGCACCGGATCGTGAACGTGCCACCGCCCGGCATGGCGGAAAAAGCATTATTAATGAGGTTGACAAAGACGTTTTTCATTTCGTCGGGGTCAATCGCCACGGTCGGAAGTCCGTCCGGACATTCCGCTGTTATCTTGACATTTATCGGACGTGCCTGTTTGATGAACTCCAGGGTGTCCTGAACGAGACTGCAGAGATCTGTCTTCACCAGGAGGGGGGGTCTCCGGCGGGCAAAGTCCAGAAGATTTTTCAGTATCTCTCGGGCGCGCAAAGTCTCATGTTCAATGGTCTTGAGGTGTTCCTTTTTGTCTGTCGGGATATCATCGGACTTGAGCAGCAGGCCGGTATACCCGAGAACGCCCGTAAGCGGGTTATTGACTTCATAAGCAATATTCGTAGCAAGCTCTCCGATGGCAGCCAGTTTGGCACTCTGTACAAGCTGCCGTTGAGACCGATGCAGGCTCTGTGTCATGGCATTGAAGGCCTCTCCCAGCTCACGGAATTCACTGCCGGGACTGTCATTGATGTCCACTCGGTGCTGAAGCTCTCCGCGTGAGATACGCTCTATTGCCTCATGCAGCTTCCTGAGCCTTCCATTGAGGCTTTTTACAAGAACAACTGTGGTCACGAGCGCAAGAAGAAATCCAAGCAGAAGCGTGCCGCACAGCACGGTCCGCACCTCACGAATGGTGGCCATCGTTTCCTGTGTCTTCTCCTGCAATCGGACATTTGCCGCGAAGGCCATGCCCTGGGTCATCGTAATAAGTTCCTGACCCAGATCCTGCGCTCTGCGTTCAAGCGCCGCTATCTTCGCAGGGTTCGCCGAGGCGGTTACGAGACGGCTGATCGCGGTCTTGTAATCGTTCGCCATATCGCGCATCCCGAGAAGCCCCTGCGTCAGCTCCGGCGTATGGTGGCATCCCACGCAGGAATCCATGACCTTGTCCATCTCCTGCACGTGGGCCACAAGCACGTCGACATCCCCGCCGTTTCGCGTCTTGTTACGGAGAACATTCGATTGAACCTGCTGAATGTGAATGATAAGATCTTCGCGCAGGATTTCCACCTGATGGAGCAGAATCAGACGGTCCATCCGCTGCGTCGTCTTGGTGATATAAACGGCGGCGATCAGACTTCCCATCAGGAAAATAAAGAGCAGCGAACTGAACCCTATGAGAATTCTTTTTTTCATTAATCGCTCTTGATCATCTGTTTTCGTAGCGGTATGTTTTAAGATTGATGCCTACCTGCGACGAAAGCTTATAGAGATACTCGTAATCACTGTCCCGCGTTTCAATAAAACCACGGGCGCCGAATCTTCGCAATGATTCTATCCCTTCATCGTTCTTAGCCATCTCGAGCAGAGCATGTTGGAGCGCGCTCTTGAGCTCCGGATCGAGGTTTTTGCGAACCGCAAGACAGTTCTGGGGAACAACGCCGGAGGCTGCAAGGATAACTATCTCCTTCTCAATCCGGGGATTCTCTGCGGTCATTTGGTCATAGATGGTATTCTTGGCCGCGCCGATGTCCGCTTCCTTGTTCAGCACCGCCAATACGGCGGCATCATGACTGCCGGCGAAAAAGCTTTCCCCGAGAAAGGCGTGCAGATTGGGAATACCATTCATCTTAAAGTAAGCCAGCGGAAACAGATAGCCGGCCAGTGTCGCACGTTCGACAAAAGCGAACCGTTTGCCTTTCATATCGGCGGCAGTACGAATGCCGCTATCCTTTCGTACGAAGATATAACCATGGTAGGTGGAAGATCCATCAAGGTTTATAGGCCTGGCAAGGGGTTCAACGCCAAGTTGATGGTGCGCCAGGGCATAGGTAAAGCTGCCGAAAAAGGCACCGTCCATCTTTTCATGTGTGAAGTGCTCTATAATATTACCATACCTGCTCAGGCTGGTAAAGTTAACCGTGATACCGAGTCTGTCGAATAGATACTTTTTAAGGACCTGATAGCGTTCTCGCTGGCGGAAGACATTCTGCTCAGGGATGAGCCCGATCAGAATCTCTTGCTGACCAAAGGCCTTTTCTTGACGGTGTTCTTGCTGCGATTTTTCGCACCCGGTCGCCAGCCCAGCCAAAACAATCAGCACAGCAAAAATTATCCTGTAACGTGTCATCGCCTTCTCCAGCTTAAATTTTTTGTTGTCGAGGCATCAATACCGGCCTTTTATGGAGCGGAAGGAAAACTTTAAACACCGTTCCCATCCCAACCTCGCTCTCAACCTCGATTCTGCCCCCGTGGTTCTGAACAATCCGATAGCTGATGGAAAGGCCAAGCCCGGTTCCGTCTCCATTTTCTTTCGTGGAGAAAAAAGGCTCAAAAATTTTTTTCAGGTTTTCCGGCAATATGCCGACGCCGGTATCGGCAAACTCTATCAGTGCCTCATGATGGCCAGCCGTGGCAAGACGTATTCGAAGGTCCCCGCCCCGCGGCATGGCTTGAAGCGCATTGTTGATGATGTTGATAAATACCTGCTTCATCTCGTTGGCATCGATGCTTACCAGAACGGGCGAATCGCTGTATTCTTCGTGTATTTTCACCGATGACGACTCGGCAGCACCCTGAACAAAAGCCGCCGTTTCCTTGAGCGGCAATACGATGTCGGACGGCCGCATCCATGACGCCTTCTGACGCGAAAAATCGAGAAGATTACGGATAATTTTTCTCACCCTCAGGGTTTCTTGTTCCATCATCCCCAAGACCCTCCTCGGGGAGTCTGGCAGATCAAGTGTTTTCAGAAGATGAGTCGTATAACCGAGGACGCTCGTAAGAGGATTATTGACTTCATGCGCCACATTTGCGGCCAGTTCTCCAATGGCCGCCATCTTGGTCGAATGCACCAACTGCTCCTGGGCGTTATGCAGCTCGCTCATTTTCCGCATCAGATCGGCATATAACGAGGCATTCTGCAGTGCGGCTCCGGCCAGGTTGGAAAATACAGTAAAGAGCCTGAGATCATGCTTGTCGAAACAGGTGCCACCTTTTTTGTTCACGACGGTCAGCAAACCCGTCATCGTATTCGACGACCAGAGTGGGACTATCATAATGCATTTGATACCGAGAGATTTCATAACGTTGCTATCAAGCCGGAAATCGGACTGCGCATCCGAGATGAGAAGCGGCGTTCCATAGCAGGCGAGCCAGTTGTAGATTCCGCCTCCCTCCAGAGGCATATCCATGTCCTTCAGTGCTTTCGCCTTGCTCCCATATACTCCCATATATTTTAGCATTCGGACATTACTGTCAACGATTGCCACAGAGGTCGTATCCGCCCTTACAAGGTCTTCTGCCCGTGCCGCAATCTTGACGAGTATCGCTTCGAGATCGAGGCTTTCCATAAGATCGAGTCCAGAGGTGTGGAGGATGAACAGATCCTTGTTGCCGCGTGAGAGACTGAGTTCCCGCTGCTTCAAGGCGAGCGCCATCTGATTAAACGCACGACCGAGCTTACTGATCTCATCTCTGCCTATGACAGGAAGCGGGGAGTCCCAATTCTGCTGGCTGAGCTTTTCAACTGCATCACTGAGTTGCAGGATAGGCTTGGTAATACCCAAAGCAATAATCTGGCTGAACGCCATACCCACGAGGAAGATACCGAGCAGGGCAATAACGGCTTGCCTCGTGATCCCGAATAATTTTTTTTCGTATCTTTGGCCGGAGATGCCGACGCGAACAAAGCCTACTCGGTCACGCCCTCGAAGAACAGACAGCGTGAGATCATAGACCCCTGAAGGCTTCAACAAAAAAAGGGGGCTTTGGATATGTTTCCCTTCCGGACTGAGCATTGCATCGGTCAATACCGTCCGGGTGCCGGACGGGAGTGTGTAGAAAAAAGGGCCGCTATTACTATATATCTCTGTAGCGCTGCTCCCGGCCAGGAATTCCCCATTATGGTTATATACCATGATGTAGAGCAGGTCGCCCCCGTACGGGTCTTCATTCGCAACAAAATGGGATTTCAGCTTTTTGATCAACTCGATTTTACTGCCGGTGACAATGTCATCAACAGTCAATGCAGAAAAATCTTTGGCCTCATGCAATGCTTTTCCTCGGATTTCAGCATCAAGCGCTGTTTTCTCCTGCCAGAAAAAGAAAGCACCGACCAGCATGGCTACCAGAAGAAGTGCAGCAGACATAAAAAACGATACCCTGCATCCAACGCTCCCCCACCGCCGGGCGGTGGCACGATGAATCCAAGCTGATAGGATAGAGAGTATATTTTTTGTATCCGCCATAGAACACGCCATTTCGTAAATTATTTTATAGTAACATAAAAGCAACCTCCTGTAAACGCAATAAAAAAAGGCAAGGGTAATCCCTTGCCTCATCACAGCTTCGTCTATAATTCGGGAATCAATGCCGGGAACAAATAATATCTAGTATCTTGCTCGCCTATTGCACCCAACAACAGCAGATACTCTGTTACGAAATCTTGGCTTTTTTAGTTTCCTTGGATCCTGCGCCTTCTTTTTTCTGGCGTTCGACCAGTTCGATAACAGCCATCGGAGCAGCATCTCCTGACCTGGTCCGTGTCAGCACAACTCTTGTGTATCCCCCACTTCGAGCCGCAAAGCGCGGCGCGATCTGCGTAAACAACCCACTCACCACCATTTCATCATTGATGAAGCTGAGCGCCTGGCGACGCGCGTGTAAATCCCCCCGCTTGGCAAGCGTGATCATTTTTTCGGCCAGGGGGCGAATTTCCTTGGCTTTCGCGACGGTGGTCTCAATCTTTTCGTTTTTGAGCAGTGACGTAACGAGCATTCTGAGCAACGCCTTCCGGTGGCTCGTATCTCTTCCAAACTGCCTGCCTGCGCATCCATGTCTCATATCAGCATCCTTCTCTTACCGGTAATTGTATTATGCCTCGCTCGGTTTTTCCGCCAGCAGCCTTCTGGCCTCGGCAACGATTTTATCATCAACCTTCATCCCCAGTGAAAGGCCCATCTCGGCGAGAATCTCTTTAATTTCATTCAAGGATTTCCTGCCGAAATTCTTGGTTTTGAGCATCTCGCTCTCGGTCTTCTGCACCATTTCCGCAATCGTCTCAATACCGGCGTTTTTCAGACAGTTTGCCGCCCGGACGGAGAGCTCCAGCTCATTCACACTGCGAAGAAGGTTCTCGTTGAATGAAGGGGCCTTTTTGATCTCCTCCTCCATGGCCGGAATCTCTTCTTCTTCCTCGGGCAGGTGAATAAAAATTGAGAGATGGTCCTTCAACAGTTTCGCGGCGTGAGCCACGGCATCGTCGGGACGGATGCTTCCATCGGTCCATACTTCAAGGACGAGCTTATCGTAGTCCGTCTCCTGGCCCACCCGGGCGTTCTCCACCTTAAAGTTGACCTTCCGGATCGGCGAGAAGATGGAGTCGATCGGAATAACGCCGATCGGCTGCCCTGCCTCCTTGTTCTTGTCCGAAGCAACGTAGCCCCGGCCTCGGCGGGCACGCATTTCAACCTCAAGCTTTCCGTTTTTGTCAATCGTGGCCAGGTGAAGCTCAGGGTTCAGTATCTCCACCTCGGCATCGGCCTCAATATCTTTTGCCGTTACCGCACCCGCCCCCTTGGCCTTGAGCGTGAGCGTCTTGGATTTGTCGGTATGGAGCTTAAGCCTTATTTCCTTCAAGTTGAGAATCAAGTCGGTGGTGTCTTCAATAACACCGGGTATACTCGAAAATTCGTGCTGCACTCCGGCAATTCTCAGCGACGTAATTGCCGAACCTTCAAGCGACGACAGAAGCACCCGGCGCAGCGAATTTCCAAGGGTGGTCCCAAAACCGCGCTCCAGCGGTTCAGCAATAAATTTCCCGTACGTATCGGTTATTTTTTTTGGATCATACTGTAGTTTTTTGGGCATCTGGAAATCTTTGGCTTTTTTGAGCATTATTCCTCCATAGCGGAGTGAAAAAACTTTTTAAGAGACTGTTATGATAAGACCTGCGGGCACCGCATCCCTGCGGGCGCCGATCAGTCTCCTGAAGTGATGTACTTATGGTGCCCGGGGCTACTTAGAATAGAGCTCGACCACCAACTGCTCTTTAACCGTCGGCATCGTCGATTCATCCCTGGCCGGCAATGCCAGCACCTTGCCCTTGAACTGTGCTTTATCGATCTCGATCCAGCTTGGGAAGCCGCGCTTCTCCACTGCGGCAAGCGTTTGTTGTATTTGAGCGATGCTTCTGCTCTTTTCGCGCAGTTCTACGACATCTCCCGCTTTGAGCAAGTACGAAGGGATATTGACCTTTCTCCCATTCACGAGCAGGTGCCCGTGCCGTACCAGCTGCCGCGCCTCTTTCTTGGCTCCGGCAAACCCCATACGCTGTACAACGCTGTCAAGCCTGCGCTCCAAGATCTGCAGCAAATTGTCGCCGGTAACGCCCTTCATGCGCTCCGCCTTCTCGAAGTAGCCGCGGAACTGACGTTCGAGAACCCCGTAAATACGACGGATTTTCTGTTTTTCCCTAAGTTGTAAACTGTACTCAGAGTGTTTTATGCGTCCCTGACCATGCTGCCCCGGCGGATAGCTCCGCCTCGTAATGCCGCATTTGTCCGTATAGCAACGCTCGGCCTTTAAAAAGAGCTTTACGCCTTCCCTCCTGCAGAGCTTGCAGACTGAACCTATATACCGTGCCAAGTGATTCCTCCGTTTCTCGCTTTGCGAGAATTGTAAAGTGAAAATTGTAAGCTTAAAACCTTAGTGAACAAAGCGAACTGTTTTATTCATGAGTCCTTCTGCAATCTGCAATTTTCAATTTCCAATTCGCCATTCACAGAATTCGCTTTACACCCGTCTTCGTTTCGGCGGCCTGCACCCGTTGTGAGGGATGGGCGTTACATCCTTTATCGCTACAATTTCAAGTCCCGCTGCCTGAATTGAGCGGATAGCCGACTCACGGCCAGTACCCGGACCTTTGACGTAGACCTCTACCTGTCTCATGCCCTGCTCCATGGCTTTTTTTGCAGCGGTCTCAGCAGCAAGCTGTGAGGCGAACGGCGTGCTCTTCCGTGATCCCTTGAAGCCCTTATTGCCGGCGCTCGACCACGTAATAACGTTTCCTGCGGTATCCGTGATCGTGACAATGGTATTGTTAAACGATGCATGGATATGCGCAATTCCACTGGCCACGTTCTTTCTCTCTTTGCCCTTCTTGGCCATCATTCCTCCTCATTGAAATACACCGGATGCCGCTCCCTGCTTACCCGGCGGCATCCACCTCAACACCGAGCGTATTACTTCTTCGCCAGCGTTTTTTTCTTGCCCCTGCCCGACATCGCGGATTTCTTCGGTCCTTTTCGCGTTCTCGCGTTCGTCTTCGTTCTCTGTCCCCGCGCCGGCAACCCCCTGCGATGCCGGAGTCCGCGGTAGCTGCCGATGTCCATCAAACGCTTGATGTGCATCGTAATATCCCTCCGGAGATCGCCTTCCACCGTATAGTCGCGGTCAAGAATAGCACGTATCTTTACGATATCGGATTCGGTAATATTCCCGCTCTTGGTGGTAGGCTCAATCCCCGCCTCCGAAAGAATCTTTTTTGCTGATGTCGGACCTATGCCGTAGATATAGGTAAGACCGACTTCTATTTTTTTGTCTTTCGGCAAATCAACACCGGCAATTCGTGCCACATTTCCTCCTATGAATCACGCGAAAGACGACGGACGACCGACCGCTTCGCATGCTTGGACGAGAGACGCTTTTTTGTCCCTCATCTCTCGTTCTTTTATGTTTTTCTATCCCTGACGCTGTTTATGGCGTGCATTCTCGCAGATAACACGCACAATGCCTTTGCGGCGAATGATCGAGCATTTAGGACAAATTTTTCGTACTGATGATCGAACTTTCATAATTACTTCCATCCCGTTTAATGTATTTTTTTGACCTGCATCCCGGCATTATTTGAACCGGTAGGTAATCCTGCCTCGCGTCAGATCATAGGGAGTGAGCTCGACCGTTACCTTGTCTCCCGGCAGTATCTTAATAAAGTGCATCCTCATCTTGCCTGATATGTGAGCGAGTATCTTATGGCCGTTTTCTATCTCTACGCGAAACATGGCATTGGGGAGTGTTTCCAGAACCGTGCCTTGTACTTCTATGGAATCTTCTTTAGCCATATCCTCTCTAATTTTCTCACTGTTGTAGCGCGTTGGCCACCGGCAATATGCTCTTACTTCTGGGTCAGTACCCAAGGACCTTCCGGCATCACTGCCAGGGTATGTTCAAAGTGGGCCGAGAGGCTTCCATCGACGGTCACCGCCGTCCAGCCATCCTCCTTTACCACCGTTGCGCTGCCGCCCATATTGACCATCGGCTCTATGGCGAATACCATGCCGGACTTTATTTTCGGCCCTTGTCCCCGCTCGCCGAAGTTCGGGATCTGGGGGTCCTCATGCAAATTCCGTCCGATGCCATGCCCTACAAATTCCCGAACCACCGAGTAACCGTTCGATTCGACATGACGCTGTACGGCTGAGGAGATATCGTAAAGCCGTTTCCCCGGCAGCGCTATTTCTATCCCCTTATACAGCGCTTCTTCCGTTATCTTGATCAGACGCTCTGTTTCCGGAGTCACCTTGCCGACGGGAAAGGTCTTTGCCGCATCACCATAAAAACCCTCGACAATGGCCCCCACATCCACACTGAGGATATCGCCCTCTTTGAGGATAACATTCCTCGAGGGGATGCCGTGCACGACCTGGTCGTTCAGGGACGTGCATAATGTCTTTGGGTATCCGCGATAGCCCTTGAATGCCGGCTGGGCCTTCGATGACACGATTATCTTCTCGGCAAATTCATCCAGGGCCAAGGTAGTAATACCCGGTCTGATCAGATCGCGGATGTCGTCTAAAACAGTTGCGACGATCAGGCAGGCCCTGCGTATTTTTTCTATCTCCTGACGGGACTTAAGGATAATCATGGGACAAAAGGACGATCAACGCCTGCCCTTGACTGAAGCGCCCTTCAGGAAACCTCCGTAATGCCGCTGTATCAAATGAGACTCTATCTGCGATACCGTATCGAGTGCGACGCCGATCACGATGAGGAGCGACGTTCCGCCGAAATAAAAGGGCACATTAAAAGTCTTGTAGAAGATATCCGGCAGCACGCAGACTGCCGACAGATAAAGCGCCCCGCCCAGCGTAATGCGCGTGAGCACGCGATACAGGTAATCGGAAGTCTTCTTGCCAGGCCTGATTCCCGGGATAAAGCCGCCGTATTTTTTCAAATTATCCGCTATGTCCACGGGGTTAAAAACGATTGCCGTATAAAAATACGCAAAAAATACGATCATTAACACGTACACCGTCGTATACAGCGGCCTGCCTGGTGAAAGCTGTTGGGCGATCGAATGTATCCAGCCTATCTGGGCAAACCCGGCGATCGTCGCCGGGAACAGCAGAATCGAGGACGCGAAAATCGGGGGAATCACGCCGGCCGAATTGATCTTGAGCGGCAAGTGCGTGCTCTGTCCCTTGTATATCTTCCTGCCGACCATCCGCTGTGCGTACTGAACAGCGATCTTTCTCTGTCCCCGCTCCATGATGATAATGGCCGCCACGACCGCAACAATCAGGGCGATGATGATAAAGACCATGAAATACGCAATTTCACCCGACCTGACAAGCCCGATGGTGTTCGATACTGCCCGGGGAAAACCAGCGACAATGCCGGCAAAGATAATAAGCGATATGCCGTTGCCGATCCCGCGTTCGGTTATTTGTTCGCCAAGCCACATGATGAAGGTCGTTCCCGCGGTCAGCGTGATCATGGTGAGAATACGGAACGACCATCCCGTAGACTGGACGAACGCGCCGTCTCCCATCTTTTCGATGCCGACCGCCATCCAGAAGGATTGGAAGCCGGAGATCAGAACGGTCCCGTACCGGGTATATTCGGTAATCTTCTTGCGGCCCGCTTCACCCTCCTTTGCCAGCGCCTGGAGCCGCGGTATTACGACCGTAAGAAGCTGGAGCACGATCGAGGCCGTAATATAAGGCATGATGCCGAGTGCGAAAATCGTGACCCGCGACAGCGCTCCGCCAGAGAACATGTCAAAAAATCCCATCAGGCCTCCAGCGGCCTGGTGCAGATACTGGCTGAGCGCTTCGCCTTTAATCCCCGGGGTCGGGATATGCGCTCCGATACGATATACGGCAAGCATCAAAAGCGAAAAAAAAATGCGTTTCCTGAGCTCGGGGATGTTGAATATATTCTTTATACCGGAAAACACCTGTTAAATCACCTCGGCCTTTCCGCCGGCGGCCTGAATTTTCTCCACGGCGCTCTTGCTGAATTTATGCGCGCGCACGGTCAGTTTGGCCTTCAACTCACCCATACCGAGTACCTTGAGTCCATCTTTCATATCATTGATTAGGCCCTTCTGTTTGAGCATCTCGGGTGTCACGGGGTCAACGCCGCTCACCGTGGCGAGGTCGTCGAGGTTCACGATGGCATATTCCTTGCGAAATATGTTGGTAAAACCTCTTTTCGGAATTCTGCGCTGAAGGGGCATCTGGCCGCCTTCAAAGCCGGCTCCCTTCACGCCGCCGGAACGCGCCTTCTGTCCTTTGTGTCCTTTTCCAGCGGTCTTGCCGGAACCGGAACCGACCCCTCTGCCGACCCTTTTAGCTTTTTTTGTCGCCCCTTTTGCGGGCTTCAGATCTTCTAATCTCATAGTTTACTCGCTTCGCTGACTCGTAATTTTATACTGAAATGTTGACGCCGTTATGCTTCTTCCACCTTAATGAGGTGAGAAACCTTATTGATCATTCCGCGTATCTGCTGCGTATCCAGGCGAACGACTGAATGGTTAAGTTTCCTGAGGCCCAGTCCGGTCAAAACCGCCTTATGCTTCCCCAGTCGTGCGATCCCGCTCTTTACCAGTGTTATTTTAAGTTTTTTCGCATCAGAATTTGCCATGCCTATCCAAGCTCCTCTACGGACCTGCCCCGAAGCGCTGCCACTTGTTCGGCGCTCCTCAATCTGGTCAATCCATCAATCGTAGCGCTGACGACGTTATGCGGGTTGCTGGATCCGAGAGATTTACAAAGCACGTTCCGCACGCCGACGACTTCCAGCACCGACCTGCTCGCACCGCCCGCAATCAAACCAGTGCCTTCCGATGCCGGCTTGAGCAAAACTTTTCCGGCACCGTAGTGTCCGAGTATTTCGTGGGGAATCGTGTCTCCCTTCAGGGATACGAGGACCATGTTCTTCTTGGCCCGCTCCACCGCCTTTTTGATGGCAACCGGCGCTTCAGCTGCCTTGCCCTTACCCACGCCGATTTTGCCCTTGCCGTCGCCGACGACCACAAGGGCGGTGAAGTTGAAGCGTTTGCCGCCCTTGACCACCTTGGCCACCCGGTTCAGGTAGACCAGTTTATCTTTCAGGCCGTCGCCCTCTTCTGCATCTTTATGGTATCGCTCTGCCAATGCCGCCTCCGAAATAACTACCCCTTACTAAAAATTCAGGCCCTTTTCACGCGCCGCATCCGCAAGCGCCTTGATACATCCGTGATACTGGTATCCACCGCGGTCGAACACGACGTGTTTGATGTTTTTGCCCAGAGCCCGCTCTGCGATGTTGGCACCCACCTTCTTGGCCGCCTCAACATTCCCGCAGTGCTTCAAGTCGGCAGTAACCGTCTTCTCGGCCGAGCATGCTGCAATAATGGTCCTGCCGACCGTGTCGTCTATGAGCTGCGCATAGATATGACTGAGGCTTTTATAGACACTCAGCCTCGGCTTCGCCGCCGTACCGAACACCTTCTTGCGTATTCTCTCATGCCTTCTTTGTTTGGCCTTCAGCTTGCTTTGTGCCACGTTCACTCTCCATTGTGTATCAGCTCTTGACTCGCTGCTCATGAAGGAGCTATGAGCCATCAGCTACGAGCTTTCTATTTTCCGCCTTTGCCGGCCTTACCTTCTTTGCGATGAATGACCTCGGTGCTGTACTTGATACCTTTGCCCTTATACGGCTCAGGCTTCTTCAGGCTTCTGAGGTTTGCCGCTATCTGGCCGACGAGCTGTTTGTCGATACCCTTCAGCGTGATTTGCGTCTGCTTGGCATCAACTGTCGCTTTGATTCCCTTGGGCAGGGGATAGACGATCGGATGCGAGAAGCCGAGGCTAAGCATCAGGTTTGTCCCCTGCGCTGCGGCCTTGAAACCAACGCCGGAAATATCGAGGGTTTTTTCATATCCCTTGCTGACACCAGTCACCATATTGGCGATCAGGTTCCTCGTCAGCCCATGAAGCTCACGGTAGAGCTTTTGTTCAGATGGCCGCTCAACCACAAGTTTGTTATTATCTTTTTTCACGGTGAGCTTCGGATTCACGGACTGGCTAATCTCTCCCAGCGGCCCCTTGACCGTAACTTTCCCGGTCTCGAGTTTTGCCTCGACCCCGGACGGCATTTCTATCGGTTTTTTACCAACCCTTGACATGACAGCTCCTAAAATCCTAAAAGGACGATTTCGACGAACCCAAAGACTGCACTTACCATACGTGACAGAGCACTTCTCCGCCCACGTTATCTTTCTTTGCCTGCTTACCTGTCTGGATCCCCTTCGGCGTCGACAGGATGGCCATACCGAGCCCTGCCATAACCTTCGGAATAGCGTCGTTGCCGGCATATACCCTGCAACCCGGCCTGCTGATCCGTTTCAGGCCCTGGATAACCGGCATCTCCTCATCGGTATACTTGAGATATACTCGAATCACACCCTGCCTGCGGTCTTTCACCAGCTTTACGTTCTTGACAAAACCCTCATCCTTGAGAATCTTCGCGATCTCAACCTTCAGCTTTGAGGAAGGGATGTCTACTTTTTCGTGCTTTGCCTTACTGGCATTGCGGATGCGCGTCAGCATATCCGCTATCGGATCGGTCATCATTGATTCAAGCCCCTTTTGCCTACCAACTCGCTTTGATCACGCCCGAGATCTCTCCCTTGAGCGCCCTGTTCCTGAAACAAATTCTGCACATGTCAAATTTTCTGAGGTACCCCCGGGACCGCCCACAAAGCGGACAGCGGTGGTAGCTGCGCACCTTAAACTTAGGCGCTCTCGATGCCTTCGCTATCAAGGACTTCTTTGCCATTATTCCTCCGTAACGTCCGTCCGAGCGGACTACTTCCTGTACGGCATTCCCAGATGACCGAGCAGCGCTCTGCCCTCTTCATCGGTCTTTGCCGTGGTAACGATCACTATGTCGAGCCCGTGGACTGAATCAACCTTATCGAACTCGATCTCCGGAAAGATCACCTGCTCCTTGATGCCGACCGTGTAATTCCCCCGACCATCAAAAGACTTGGGTGACACGCCCTTAAAATCTCTGATACGCGGCAGCGCGGCGCTGATGAACCGGTCGAGAAATTCATACATCCGCTCGCGCCTGAGAGTCACCATGCAGCCTATCGCCATGCCTTCTCTGAGCTTGAAGGTTGCTATGGACTTCTTGGCACGAGTAATAACCGGCCGCTGTCCTGTGATTTTTCCCAGCTCATCCGCAGCAAAGTCGAGGGCTTTGGCATTGCTGATAGCCTCGCCCAGTCCCACGTTGAGCACCACTTTCACCAGCTTCGGCGCCTGCATGGGATTCTTGTAGCTGAATTCCTTCATCATCGCCGGCACCACGATGTCATGGTACTTCTGCTTGAGCCGAGGAGTCGGAATCTTCACCGGCACGCTTTTCCCGGCCGGAGATTCCTTGGCGCCTTCAGCTGATTTAGCTTCCTTTTTCGCTTCCTTGGCAGGAGCCTTGGGCTTCGCGGCGGCCTTGGGTGCCTTGGGAACGTCCTTTTTCTGTTCCCTGCTCTTGGTATCCTTTGTCTTATCTTTTTTATCTGCCATAGCTCTCTATCCTAATTTTACCAGTCTGGCCATCTGCTGCACTGAATCAGCAGGTCTAATCGATGGCCTCGTTGCACTCCCTGCAAACTCTGACACGCGGTCCGTCGCCTTGAGGCTTTCGGGAAACGGTCGTTGGCTTGTCGCACTTTGCGCAAACAAGCTTTACATTCGATACCGAGATCGAGCTCTCTTTTTCCACGATACCGCCCTGCCGGAGCTGCTGGGTCGGCCGGGTGTGCCGCTTGATCATGTTCAGCTTCTCGATAAGAAGTCTGTTGGTGCTCGGGTAAACAGCGATAACTCTGCCTTTTTTGCCCTTCTCCTTGCCGGAGACCACCATCACATTGTCGTTTTTTCTTATCTGCATTTTCCTAATCCTGCTTTTTAGTAAACTGATATTGCCAATCGCCTTTTACAGCACTTCGGGCGCGAGCGAGATGATTTTCATGAAGTTCTTTTTACGAAGCTCACGGGCCACGGGTCCGAAGATACGGGTCCCAATCGGCTCGTTCGCATTGTTGATCAACACTGCGGCGTTCCGGTCGAATTTTATGTACGATCCGTCCTGCCGCCGCACTTCCTTTGTCGTGCGGACTACCACGGCCTTGGCCACCGTACCCTTTTTGACCTGTCCCTCGGGAATGGCCATCTTGATGGCTACGACGATCACATCGCCGAGTGATGCATACCGCTTCCGGGTACCGCCGAGCACCTTGATACACATTACTTTTTTCGCGCCGGAGTTATCGGCGACATCCAATACCGTCTGCTGCTGAATCATATCTTATCCCCAAGAAAGAGTTATCGAACGTAAGTATTTGTATCGTTTATTGATTGGCCTTCTCGATGATTTCGAGAACCTTCCAGCGTTTTTCCTTGGAAAGAGGCCTGGTCTCTATAAACCGCACCACATCGCCGACCTTGCACTCGTTCTTCTCATCATGGACCTTGAATTTGGTCGTACGCTTTATGGTCTTGTTGTACTTTGCATGCGCGATGCGCCTCGTGACCGACAGCACCACGGTCTTGTCCATTTTGTCGCTGACCACCTGCCCAATATAGGTTTTTCTTTTTTTAGACTCGTTAGACTCGGCCATACTTTTCCTTTAAGACTGTTTTTGTTTTTGCGATATCCTTGCGCAGCAGCCTTAAGCGCATGGGGTTCTCGATTTGTCCCATGGCCTGCTGCACCCTCAAATTGAACATCTCTTTCTTGAGATCAGCCGTCTTGACGAGGAGCTCTTCACTCGACAGGTCGCGAAGGTCCTTTGCACTCGTCTTCATATTTCCGCCTCCCGGGCTACGAACTTCGTGGCAATCGGCAGCTTATAGGCCGCTAACCGGAAGGCCTCTTTGGCCACCGACTCGTCTACGCCACCCATCTCATAAAGCACGCGGCCGGGCTTCACCACTGCTACCCAGTATTCCGGCGCTCCCTTGCCTTTCCCCATACGCGTTTCAGCGGGCTTTTTCGTGATAGGCTTATCCGGGAAGATTCGTATCCAGATTTTGCCTCCCCGTTTGACATAGCGCGTCATGGCGATACGGGCCGCCTCTATCTGCCTGCTCGTGATCCAGCCCGGCTCCGTGACCTTGAGGCCGTACTCGCCGTAACTGACTTCCGCGCCACGGTAGGCCGTGCCGGTCATCCTGCCCTTATGCATCTTCCTGTGTTTTACTCTTTTGGGTGCTAACATGATTACTGTCCTTTATCCCGTGATGTCACGCAAAAATAAAATATTACGCTGCAGCAGTCGGTGGTTGAAGCACGTCACCCCGGTAAATTAGCACTTTGACGCCAATCTGGCCCATCGTGGTTTTGGCCTCAAAGAAGCCGTACTGAATATCTGCCCGCAGGGTATGAAGCGGCACCCTACCCTCGCGGTACCACTCGGTGCGGGCAATTTCAGCGCCCGCTAGCCTTCCGGCGCAGGTAATCTTGATCCCCAGAGCGCCGAGCCGCAATGCAGAAGTCACCGCTTTCTTCATAGCCCGGCGGAAGGCGATCCTGCGCTCGAGCTGAAGCGCGATATTTTCAGCCACTAGCTGAGCATCGAGCTCAGGCCTTCTGATCTCCTGGATATTAATGTACATCTGCTTGCCGGTCATAGACTCAAGGTCTTTCTTGAGCTTATCGACTTCGGCGCCTTTTTTGCCGATGATAATACCCGGCCGAGCAGTATGGATGTTTATTTTAGCCTTCTGTCCTGCACGCTCAATCTCAATCCTAGAAACGCCCGCATGCATGAGTCGCTCTTTTACGATCTTGCGGATCTTAATATCTTCGTGCAGGAGCGCAGCATAGTTCTTTTGAGAAAACCAGCGTGAATCCCACGTTCTTATGATCCCGAGCCGAAATCCGACAGGATGTACCTTCTGTCCCATTATGCCTCCGTAATAAGTACTATGCTGAGAGGACCACAGTGATATGACTGGTCCTCTTTCTGATCGTATTGCCACGCCCCATCGCCCGGGCTCTCATGCGCTTCATGGTGACTCCCTGGTTTACGTACGCCTTGGTTACCATCAGCGAATCCAGGTCTCCCACCTTTTTCTGCTCGGCATTCGCCACCGCTGAATCAAGGAGCTTTTTGACGACCCGAGCAGCATGGAGCGGCGTAAACGTAAGAATATTGAGGGCATCTCCCACCATTTTACCTCGGATGAGGTCTATCACTTGCCGCGCCTTGCGCGGGGTAATGCGTATATGTCTGACTGTCGCACTTGCTTCCATTTGGTCATCCTCACTCTACATGCACGGCGTGCTCTTCATACTACTTCGGCGCGCTCGCCTTTTCCGCAGCCTTCGATCCGCCATGGGCCTTAAACGTCCGGGTCGGAGAAAATTCGCCAAGCTTGTGGCCCACCATGTTCTCGGTGATATACACAGGAATAAATTTTTTGCCGTTGTGCACCGCCATGGTGTGCCCCACAAATTCAGGCGTAATCGTCGATCTTCGAGACCAGGTCTTCGTTATCTTTTTTTCCCCTGATGCGTTCATGGTCTCTATTTTTTTCATCAGGCTCTCTTCTATAAAAGGGCCTTTTTTTACTGATCTCGGCACCGTAACCTCCACTGCTGCGAACCGCTAATTGTAAATTTATAAATGAAAATTTTAAACTTCCAATTTTCAATACGACATCCAGGGATGTTGTTATCTGCTCTTGGTCCTTCTGGATATAATATATTTGTTTGTTATCTTATTATGTCTCGTCCTCTTCCCGTCTGGAAGACCCCACGGAGAGCACCCCGGCCTGCCGCCCGAGGACTTGCCTTCGCCGCCGCCGAGCGGATGGTCAACGGGGTTCATCACAACTCCGCGGACTCTCGGTCTCATGCCCATCCAGCGGGCCCTGCCCGCCTTGCCGATGCTGATATTTTCATGATCAAGGTTGCCCACCTGACCTATGGTCGCCGTGCAATCCGAGCGGACCATGCGTACTTCCCCGGAGTTGAGACGCAGCGTCGCATACTCGCCTTCGCGGGCAAGAAGCTGCACGGATGCTCCCGCGCTGCGCGCCAGCTGCCCGCCGGAACCTTTTTTAAGCTCCACATTGTGAAGAACCGTACCGACAGGAATCGCGCTCATAGGCAGTGCATTGCCCGGTTTGATATCCGCAGCAGGTCCTGACACGACGACGTCGCCGACATTGAGACCCACCGGAGCTATGATGTAGCGTTTCTCGCCGTCAGCGTAATTTAGAAGCGCAATCCTCGCCGAGCGATTCGGATCATATTCGATATGCGCTACCGTTGCCGGAATGCCGGTCTTGTCGCGCCGAAAATCTATGATCCGGTATTTCTTCTTGTGCCATCCGCCCCGGTAACGTACCGTTATCTTGCCGCGGTTGTTCCGGCCGCCGCTCTGGGTAAGTTTTACCACCAGCGATTTTTCCGGCGTGCTCCGGGTCACTTCTTCGAACGTTGACGTGGTCTGGAAACGTCTTCCAGGGGATGTTGGATTATAGGTCTTTACCGGCATTTAAGCACCCTCGAATATATCAATCTTCTCGCCAGGTTTGAGCGTAACGTAGGCTTTCTTCCAGTCCGACGTGCGGCCGAGCCGCTGGCCCATGCGCTTCTTTTTACCTGCGCTTTTCACTGTGGTAACATCGGCAACCTTCACCTTGAAGATGCCCTCGATCGCCTTCCGGACCTGCACCTTGTTTGCGTCGGTCTTCACTTCAAAGGTCAGGACGTTGTTCTTTTCCTTGAGCCGAGTGCCTTTTTCGGTTATCCGCGGCACCCGTATGACGTCATAGAAATCCATGGTCATTTCCCGTATACCTCCTGCATGGCTGTGAGGGCATCCTGGGTTGTAAGGAGATACCGGTACTTGAGCACATCATAGACATTGATGTTTCCCATCCTCAGCACTTTTACCGTAGGGATATTCCGAGCAGCCAAGGTCAGGTTCTTGTTCTCGTCCTTAATGAGCACAAGGGCGCTTTCCTGCATACCGAGGTTCTCCAGCAATGCAGACATCAATTTAGTCTTAGGCTCAGCCAAAGTGAGGTTGTCGATAACGATTAATCTGTTCTCGGCGACCTTTGACGCAATTGCGTCAACCAATGCCGCGCGTTTCGCCTTCTTCGGGAGGGAATACGAATAATCCCTCGGCAGGGGACCGAAGCACGTACCGCCGTGCCGCCAGAGCGGAGAACGGTTGCTTCCCGCGCGCGCCCGACCGGTGCCCTTCTGCTTCCACGGCTTTTTCCCGCCGCCACTTACGAGTGCCTTGTTCTTCGTCGAAGCCGTGCCGGCCCTCTTGTTCGCAAGATGGTTTACTACGGCGGAGTGAAGGAGGTGCGTGCGCACTTCCGAGGTAAACGCGCCCGAAAGTTCCACATCCTTTATCTTCTTATTGTTTTGATCAACCATTACGACTGATGGCATTTCAATAACCCTCTATTCCCTTAATCAGCCTTATAGATAAGGAGCAGGCCATTATTACCACCCGGCACAGCCCCGCGGATAAACAATAAATTTTGATCCGGCCGAACGTCGACAATCTCCAAATTTTTTACCGTCACATTATCCATTCCCATGTGTCCGGGAAGCTTCTTGCCAGGCCACACGCGCGACGGATATGCGCTGGCGCCGATGGAACCGGGGGCTCTGTTGAACATGGAGCCATGGCCTCCGGGACCGCCGGAAAACTTGTGCCGCTTCATAACGCCCGCAAAACCTTTGCCCTTGCTGACGCCGCTGACGGCAACTAGTTCGCCTTTTTTAAAGATATCTACGGTAACGACCTGCCCCTGATCGAATTCACCGGTACGAAATTCGCGAAGAAAGCGGTGGGGTTGCACATTTGCCTTTTTGAAGTGTCCAGCAATTGCCTTCGTAATACGGCTCTTCTTCTTTTCCTCATCAAAAGCAAGCTGTACAGACTCATAACCGTCTTTTTCCGTGTTCTTCTTCTGGACCACCGTGCAGGGGCCCGCCTGGATCACCGTCACCGGGATCAGTTCCCCGCCACTGAAGTGCTGGCTCATGCCTATCTTTTTACCGATAATTCCCTTGCCCATTTCATATCCCCTCACCCGCGATCCGGATGCACCTCGTACATTATCCTGCATCTGCATCACGGTTGGTTTCAAGACGACTACAGCTTAATCTCCACATCAACGCCCGCAGCGAGATCGAGCTTCATCAGTGCGTCCACGGTCTGCGGCGTAGGGTCCAGAATGTCCATCAGGCGCTTATGCGTCCTGATTTCAAATTGCTCCCGTGACTTCTTGTCAACATGGGGAGAACGAAGCACCGTCCAGCGGTTAATCCTGGTCGGCAGCGGAATCGGTCCTGACACCTTGGCGCCGGTCCTCTTGGCCGTATCCATGATTTCGAGAGCCGACTGGTCGAGCAGTCTGTGGTCATATCCTTTTAATCGTATTCTGATCTTCTGTGTCACTGACGTTCCCTTCTTCAGTCACTCGTATCGATAATTACCTACTCAATAACTTCCGTGATAACCCCTGCACCCACGGTCCGGCCGCCCTCGCGGATAGCAAAGCGCAGGCCCTTGTCCATGGCGATCGGCGTGATGAGCTCAACGCTGCAGGTCATGTTGTCCCCCGGCATCACCATCTCGACGCCTTCGGCAAGCGTCACTACTCCCGTCACGTCCGTAGTCCGGAAGTAGAACTGGGGACGGTAACCCTTGAAGAACGGGGTGTGCCGGCCGCCTTCTTCCTTCGTCAGTACGTATGCCTCGGCCTTGAACTTGGTGTGGGGCGTGATGCTGCCCGGCTTGGCCAACACCATGCCGCGCTCCACTTCTTCTTTCTTGATGCCCCGGAGCAGGACGCCGACGTTGTCTCCGGCCTCGCCCTGATCCAAGAGCTTTCTGAACATCTCGACGCCCGTGACCACCGTCTTCTGCGTGGGCTTGATGCCCACGATCTCGATTTCATCGCCCACTTTCACGATGCCGCGCTCGATCCTGCCGGTCACCACGGTGCCGCGGCCGGCGATGGAGAACACGTCTTCGAGCGGCATAAGATACGGCTTGTCGATATCGCGCTTGGGCTGGGGAATATAGCTGTCAACGGCCGCCATGAGCTCCAGAATGCTCTTGTACTCGGGAGCATTGATGTCCTTGCTCTCGCTCTGGAGGGCCTTTAAGGCACTCCCCTTGATGATCGGGGTCTTGTCCCCGGGGAACTGGTACTTGGACAAAAGCTCTCGAATCTCGAGCTCCACGAGCTCGATGAGCTCGGGGTCGTCCACCATGTCCACCTTGTTCATGTAGACTACAATATAAGGCACGCCGACCTGACGGGCCAGCAGGATGTGCTCACGGGTCTGGGGCATGGGGCCGTCTGCGGCGGACACCACGAGGATGGCGCCGTCCATCTGGGCGGCACCGGTGATCATGTTCTTGACGTAGTCGGCATGGCCGGGACAGTCGACGTGGGCGTAATGACGGTTCTCCGTCTGGTACTCCACGTGCGCCGTGGCGATCGTGATGCCGCGCTCCCGTTCCTCCGGGGCCTTGTCGATGTTGTCATAGGAAACAAAGCTCGCGAAGTTCTTGAATGACAGCACTTTCGTGATGGCCGCTGTCAAGGTCGTCTTGCCGTGGTCCACATGGCCGATGGTGCCCACGTTCACATGAGGTTTTGTCCTCTCAAATTTTGCCTTTGCCATGCTGTCCGCCTCCTGTCGGGAAGTGAAACCCTAATTTAAGTGTAAGTTTTAATTACTTCTTAACCGTCTCGCCTTTTACCTTGGCGATGATCTGCTCTGATATCGTTTTCGGCACTTCTTCGTAATGTGCAAACTGCATGGTATAGGTCGCCCTGCCTTGCGTCTTGGACCTGATGTCTGTGGCATAACCGAACATCTCAGACAGAGGCACCTGCGCCGTGATAACCCTGCCCGCGCCACGCATATTCATACCTTGAACGCGGCCGCGTCGAGAGTTAAGGTCTCCGATGATGTCGCCCATATATTCCTCGGCGCATACGACCTCAACTGCCATGATCGGTTCGAGAAGTACCGGATTGGCTTTTGCCGCGCCTTCCTTGAATCCCATGGAGCCAGCGATCTTAAAAGCCATTTCCGAAGAATCGACATCATGATAGGAACCATCTATGAGGGTGACCTTCATATCAACGACAGGATATCCGGCGAGCACGCCATTCTCCATGGCCTCCTCGATACCCTTCTGAGTCGGAGCAACATATTCCTTGGGCACCGAGCCGCCAACGGTCTTGTTAACGAACTCAAACCCTTTTCCCGGTTCCTGTGGTTCGAGTTCAAGAACCACGTGGCCGTATTGACCGCGACCGCCAGACTGGCGAATGAATTTACCCTCTGCAGTAACTTTCTTCTTAATCGTTTCACGATACGCGACCTGCGGTTTGCCCACATTCGCGTCGACCTTAAACTCGCGCATGAGACGATCTACAATGATTTCGAGGTGGAGTTCCCCCATGCCCGAGATGATGGTCTGTCCCGTTTCCTGATCAGTAAACACGCGGAAGGATGGATCCTCCTGCATGAGCTTCTGGAGCGACAGACCAAGCTTTTCCTGGTCTGCCTTGGTCTTAGGCTCGATAGCCACGGAAATAACCGGTTCGGGGAAGGTCATCGCTTCCAGGATAACAGGCTTATTCTCATCACACAGGGTATGACCCGTGAGCGTATTCTTGAGCCCAACGGCCGCGCAAATGTCGCCGGCGTAAATCTCCTGGATTTCCTCTCGCTTGTTCGCGTGCATCTTGAGCAGTCTGCCGATGCGCTCGCGCTGCCCCTTGGTGGAGTTATATACATAGGAGCCGGAACTCAGCGTCCCGGAATATACCCTGATGAACGTAAGCTGCCCCACGAAGGGATCAGTCATGATCTTAAAAGCCACCGCTGCAAAAGGTTCGCTGTCGGAGGTCTTGCGCACGACTTCCTCGCCTTTTGGATCAACGCCTTTAACCGGTGGGATATCCAATGGCGACGGAAGGTAGTCCACGACCGCATCCAAGAGAAGTTGAACGCCCTTGTTCTTGAATGCCGACCCGCAAATAACCGGGAAAATGCTCATAGCGATCGTGCCTTTGCGGATAGCGGCCTTGATCTCGGCCTCAGTTGGCGTCTCTCCGTTCAGGAACTTTTCCATCACGGTATCGTCTGCATCCGCGATCTTTTCGATCATTTTCTCGCGGTACTCTTTTGCCTTAGGAAGGAGGTCCGCAGGAATGTCTTCAACAACGTATTTCGCACCGAGGGTCTCGTCGTCAAACAGAACAGCCTTCATTTTCACGAGATCAATGCACCCGCGAAACTTGTCTTCGGCGCCTATCGGAAGTTGGATCGGAACGGCGTTCGCGCCGAGCCGGTCGAACATGGACTGTACGCTCATGTAGAAGTCTGCGCCAATGCGATCCATCTTGTTCATGAACGCGATGCGCGGCACATCATACTTGTCGGCCTGACGCCAGACCGTCTCGGACTGCGGCTCAACGCCGCTTACCGCATCGAATGCCGCAACCGCGCCGTCAAGCACGCGCAGTGAACGCTCCACCTCGATGGTAAAGTCCACGTGGCCAGGGGTATCGATGATGTTGATGCGCTTGTCCCTCCAGAAACACGTCGTCGCCGCCGAGGTGATGGTAATGCCTCGCTCCTGCTCCTGCACCATCCAATCCATGACAGCGGTGCCATCGTGCACTTCGCCGATCTTATAGGAAACACCGGTATAGTAAAGGATGCGCTCGGTCGTCGTCGTTTTACCGGCGTCGATGTGAGCCATAATGCCAATGTTACGCGTATTTTCGAGTGAATACTGCCTAGCCAAAACTTCCTCCGCTTGTTTCTGGATAAAAACTACCAGCGATAGTGGGCAAATGCCTTATTGGCGTCCGCCATACGGTGTATGTCTTCTTTCTTTTTCACCGCTGCGCCGGTATTGTTCGATGCATCGAGAATCTCTCCGGCAAGCTTATCCACCATGGACTTTTCCGGCCGCTGTGACGCATAGAGTCTAAGCCAGCGGTACGCGAGCGAGAGCCTGCGCGGCTGCTTGACCTCGATCGGTACCTGGTACGAGGCGCCACCCACTCTGCGCGATTTCACTTCGAGCGTAGGCTTTAAATTTTCCACGGCCTTCTTGAATATGGCGATCGGATCGCCGTTCGTTTTCTGCTGGATGCGATCGAGCGCCTTGTAGCAAATAGCCTCAGCCGTGCTCTTCTTGCCCTTGCGCATAAGCACGTTTACGAACTTTGCGAGCATTTTGCTGTTATACTTTGGGTCCGGCAATGCTTCTCTTTTTACAACAACGCTTTTTCTCGGCATAGTGTTCCGTCAAATCTGTTGCCCCGCGAGGCACCGGTTTGACCCAGCTCCTTAGCTATTATTTAGGCCTTTTTGCACCATACTTAGAGCGACCTTGCTTGCGATTTGCGACCCCAACGGTATCGAGCGTCCCTCTCACGATATGATAACGAACGCCGGGCAAATCCTTCACCCTCCCGCCGCGGATGAGCACAATAGAGTGTTCCTGCAGATTGTGCCCCACACCGGGAATGTAGGTAGTAACTTCCATGCCGTTCGTAAGCCTCACCCTGGCTACTTTCCGGAGGGCCGAGTTCGGCTTCTTCGGCGTCGTGGTATACACTCTGATGCAAACCCCCCTTTTTTGAGGGCAACTTCTGAGTGCAGGGCTCTTGGTCTTCATAGCGGCCAATGACCTGCCTTTTCTTACCAATTGACTAATTGTCGGCACGTTAATTACTCCTTAAAAACAGAAACATAGCAAAATTTCAATAACATTGAGTCAAAACCCGGTGATTATATCGGTAAAAGGGTCCCTTGTCAAGATTTTTTTTGTTTCCTTAAGATAATTAATAACGAATGGTCTAACGCGTCGCGCTTCCTGCGCGTTCGACCGCGTTATCCTCTGCCACGTACGGCCTAAAGGCTTATTCCGCTGTATCCTGCGGAACTTCGGCTTCCACTTCCACATAGGTGTTACGGTACTCGGTCATACCCGTTCCCGCAGGGATCAATCTTCCCATAATCACGTTTTCCTTCAGGCCGACGAGATCGTCGACGGCGCCGGTGATAGCTGCCTCAGTCAACACGCGGGTGGTCTCCTGGAACGATGCCGCCGATATGAAGCTGTCTGTGGTGAGCGACGCCTTTGTGATACCGAGAAGAATGGGCCTCGCCGTCGCCGGCTTGCCTCCCTTGGCAATCACGGCATCGTTTTCCCTCACAAAAGCGAAGCGGTCCACCTGCTCGCCGATCAAGAAGGACGTATCGCCCGCGTCCTCAATCCTGACCTTCCGAAGCATCTGACGGACGATGACCTCAATATGTTTATCGTTGATACTTACACCTTGGAGACGGTAGACCTGCTGCACTTCGTCAACGAGATACTTCTGGAGCGCATTAGGACCAAGCACATTCAGGATGTCGTGCGGATCGACGGGACCGTCCATAAGCGGCTCTCCTGCGGTCACCCAGTCTCCCTCATGCACGTTCACGTGCTTACCCTTTGGGATGAGGTACTCTTTTTCGTTTCCCATGCCATCCTTGACAAGAATGCGGCGCATGCCCTTCACAAACCCGCCGAACTCCACCGTCCCATCGATCTCGCTGATGATCGCCTGCTCCTTGGGCTTCCTCGCCTCGAAGAGCTCAGCCACCCGCGGGAGACCGCCGGTGATGTCTTTGGTCTTCGTCGTCTCCCTCGGGATCTTGACCAGGATGTCGCCGGGAAAAACCTCATGGCCCTTGTCCACGAGAATGTGCGCCCCCGCAGGCAGAAGGTACCGGGCAACAACATTGGAGCCAGGCAGCCTCGCTGTCTTGCCGTGTTGGTCCTTGATCGAAATTCTCGGCCGCAGATTCTGGTTCGGGTAATCGATGATTACCTTGCGAGACAAGCCGGTGACTTCATCAACTTCCTCACGCATGGTAACACCTTCGATGATGTCGCCAAAGGCGATCTTGCCGCCGATTTCGGTGAGGATCGGAAGGGAATAGGGGTCCCACTCCACAAGTTTCTGGCCAACTTCCACTTTATTCCCGTCCTGCACCTTGAGGCGTGCGCCGTAGATGATCGCATATTTTTCCCTCTCACGCCCCGTCTCATCGTAGATTGCGATGTTGCCGCTGCGGGACATGACCACGTAATCGCCTTCTTTGTTCCTCACCGAATTCACGTTGAGATACTTGAGAATGCCCGTATTCTTTGCTTCGAGCACCGTCTGTTCGACAACTTTGCTCGCCGTGCCGCCTATATGGAAGGTCCTCATCGTCAGCTGGGTGCCCGGCTCGCCTATGGACTGCGCAGCAACGATGCCGATGGCCTCGCCGATGTCCACGAGCTTGCCACGGCCCAGGTCTCTGCCGTAGCACATTTTGCATACCCCGCGTAGAGACTGGCAGGTGAGAACCGAGCGTATCTTGATGCGATCAATGCCCGCTTCCTCGACTCTCTTTACAAGGTATTCGTTGATCTCTGTTTTGGTGCCAACGATCACGTCTTTGGTGATCGGGTCTTTGACGTCCTCCGCCGCAACACGCCCAAGGATACGCTCTGACAGCGGCTCGATGATCTCGCCGCCCTCAACAAGCGATCCGACGATAATGCCGTCGGTGGTGCCGCAGTCGTCCTGGGTGATGATCACGTCCTGCGAAACGTCCACAAGCCTTCTCGTAAGATAACCCGAGTTGGCGGTCTTGAGCGCCGTATCTGCAAGGCCCTTGCGTGCACCGTGGGTCGAGATAAAGTACTGAAGCACGGTGAGCCCTTCCCGGAAGTTCGCCGTGATCGGTGTTTCGATGATCTCGCCCGAAGGTTTGGCCATGAGTCCGCGCATGCCGGCAAGCTGCCGGATCTGCTGGGTGCTGCCGCGCGCGCCCGAGTCGGCCATCATAAAAATGTTATTGAACGACCGGGCTTCCTGTATCTCCGACTTCTTTCCACCCCGGAGCTCGATCTCTTCCATGCCGAGCTCGGCCATCATTTCGTCGGCAATCTTCTCGGTCACGTTCGCCCAGATATCGATTTCCTTGTTGTAACGCTCGCCGTTCGTGATAAGACCTTCCGTATATTGGTGATGGATCTCCATCACTTCTTTTTGCGCCTGGTCAATAAATTTCTGCTTTTTGCTCGGTATATGCATGTCCGAAATGCAGATCGAGATGCCGGCGCGCATGGCGAACTTGAAGCCGATCTCCTTCAGGTCGTCAATCAGGACAACGGTGCGCCGCAGGCCGAGCTTGCGATAGCATTCATCGATCAATTTCGCGAGTTCCTTCTTGTTCATCTCCTTGTTGACGGACGAAAAAGACATGCTTTCAGGCAGGACATCGCTGAAAAGGACCCTGCCGACCGTAGTTTCTTCTATCTTGCCGTTCATGCGCACCCGGGCGCGGGCATGGATATCAACCACGCGCTGGTCATAGGCAATACGCACCTCGTCTCTACCCGAGAATATCTTTCCTTCTCCCTTGGCGCCGGAGCGGGCCTTGGTCAGGTAGTAGCAGCCGAGCACGATGTCTTGTGACGGAACCGTGATGGGCCTGCCGTTCGCCGGCGAAAGCACGTTGTTGACCGAGAGCATGAGCACCCGCGCCTCGAGCTGGGCCTCGACGGAAAGTGGGATATGGACCGCCATCTGGTCGCCGTCGAAGTCCGCGTTGAACGCCGCGCAGACCAACGGGTGGAGGCGGATGGCCTTGCCTTCAACAAGTACCGGGTCAAACGCCTGGATGCCGAGACGGTGGAGCGTCGGGGCACGGTTGAGGAGCACGGGATGCTCCTGGATCACTTCTTCGAGCACGTCCCAAACCTCTGGCCGCTCGCGCTCGATCATTTTTTTTGCGCTCTTGATGGTCGTGGCATAGCCTTTTTCTTCGAGCTTATTAAAAATAAAGGGCTTGAAGAGCTCCAATGCCATTTTTTTCGGCAAACCGCACTGATGGAGCTTAAGGTCCGGGCCGACCACGATCACGGAACGGCCGGAGTAGTCCACGCGTTTTCCGAGCAGGTTCTGACGGAACCGTCCCTGCTTGCCCTTGAGCATATCTGAAAGGGACTTAAGCGGCCGCTTGTTCGGCCCGCGCAGCACCCGTCCACGCCTACCATTATCAAAGAGCGCATCCACGGCTTCCTGGAGCATTCGCTTCTCATTCCGGATGATGACCGAAGGGGCCTTGAGCTCCTCAAGTCGGCGCAGCCGATTGTTCCTGTTGATGACTCTCCGGTAGAGATCGTTCAGGTCCGACGTGGCGAACCGGCCGCCCTCGAGCGGTACCAGAGGCCGCAGTTCCGGCGGAATCACGGGCACCACATCGAGAATCATCCACTCCGGTTTATTGCCGGACTTGCGGAACGCCTCTATCACCTTGAGCCGCTTCGTAAGTTTTTTCTTGGTCGCCATCGAAGTGGCGGTCTCGATCTTCTTGCGGATTTCCTCGGATTCGGCCTCGAGGTCGATAGCCCTAAGCATTTCCCGTATGGCCTCGGCGCCCATCCCGGCTTTAAAAGCGCTAGATCCGTATTCGAGCTGCGCCTTGCGGAACCTGTCCTCCGTCAGGAGCTCCTTATGTTTAAGCGGCGTATCCCCGCCGTCGACGACAACATAATTCTCGAAATAAAGGACCTTTTCGAGTTGTCTGAGCGTCATGTCGAGCAGCGTGCCGATACGGCTCGGCAGTCCCTTAAGGAACCAGATATGAGCGACGGGAGAGGAAAGCTCGATATGGCCCATGCGCTCCCGGCGCACTTTGGACTGAATCACCTCAACACCACACTTGTCACACACGATGCCGCGGTGCTTCATCCGCTTGTACTTCCCGCAGAGGCACTCCCAGTCTTTGATCGGGCCGAAAATCTTCGCGCAAAAAAGACCGTCCCGCTCCGGCTTGAACGACCGATAGTTGATCGTCTCCGGCTTCTTCACTTCGCCATAGGACCACTCTTTGATCCTCTCCGGAGACGCTATCTTTATCCGCATAGCATCAAAACTGATATCCTTCGGCTTTTCGAACAAATTCACGACATCAGCTCTGGCCTTGTTTTCCGTTATCCGTTTATCTTCCACAGTGAACCTCCGTGTGCCGAAGCACTAAATCCTATAAAATCTCAATATAACTGATAAACCTTATAGGACCATAATTTTCCTGTTACCGCGCCGACGATATCTTCTCCAGTCCGATGACTCTTTCTTTTTCGTTCTTGCGCTCGATGAGCTCGACATCGAGGCACAGGCTCTGGAGTTCCTTGATAAGCACATAGAAGGATTCGGGCAGGCCGGGCTCGAGCGTGTTCTCGCCCTTTACGATCGCCTCGTAGATCTTTGCCCTTCCCGAAACGTCGTCGGACTTGACCGTGAGGAATTCCTGGAGACAGTAGGCCGCGCCGTAGGCCTGGAGCGCCCAAACTTCCATTTCGCCGAGACGCTGCCCGCCGAACTGGGCCTTGCCGCCGAGCGGCTGCTGCGTCACGAGCGAATACGGCCCGATGGAACGCGCATGCAGCTTGTCGTCAACCAGGTGATGCAGCTTCAACATATACATGTAACCAACGGTGACCGGCTTGTCGAAGGGCTCGCCCGTACGGCCATCATGAAGTATTGACTGACCTGTCAGCGGGAGCTTGGCCTCCTTCAGGAGCGCGCGGATCCGATCCTCCGAGGCGCCGTCGAACACTGGCGTTGCCACGTGCAGACCCAAGGCCTTCGCTGCCCATCCGAGATGGGCCTCAAGGATCTGTCCCACGTTCATACGGGAAGGCACGCCAAGGGGGTTCAGGACAATCTCGACGGGAGTGCCGTCGGGAAGATACGGCATGTCCTCTTCAGGCACGATTCTCGATACCACGCCCTTGTTTCCGTGCCTACCAGCCATCTTGTCGCCGACAGAGAGCTTTCGCTTCATGGCTACATAGGCCTTGACGAGTTTGACCACGCCGGGAGGCAGATCGTCTCCACGCTTCAGCCTGCCGATCTTCTCGTCGTAGATTGCCTCAAGGATGCCGAGCTGGTTTTCGGAGCTATCGAGTACTTCCTGGAGCTTGGCCGGGTAGTCTTCAGACTCAACCTTGATTTTGGCATAATCCTTTTCCGGCAACTTGTCGAGTGCCTCGGCCGTGATCTTCTTGCCCTTGGCCAGCTCGGTCTTTCCGGTCTTCGAGTTTACGATTTTATCGGCAGTCGTCTTGCCGATCAGGAGTCTTCTGATACGTTTGTACCGGTCTTCTTTTTCGGCGCGGACCTCCTCTGCATACTCCTTCTGGAGCCGCGCGATCTCCTCGCTCTCCTGGGTCTTCAGGCGTTCGTTCTTGTCCTCGCCCTTGCGGGAGAAAACCTTGACGTCGATCACCGTGCCCTCAATGCCCGGAGGCGCGTAGAGCGAGGCGTCCCGCACGTCACCGGCCTTTTCGCCGAAAATGGCGCGGAGAAGCTTTTCCTCGGGAGTGAGCTGCGTTTCGCCCTTGGGCGTCACCTTGCCGATGAGAATATCTCCGGGCATGACCTCGGCGCCGATACGGATAATGCCGTTCTCGTCAAGATTCCGAAGAGTTTCTTCACCGAGGTTCGGGATGTCGCGCGTGATCTCTTCCTTGCCGAGCTTGGTGTCACGGGCCTCAATCTCGAACTCCTCGATATGGATCGAAGTATAGCGATCCTCCTTCACGAGCTTTTCGCTGATAATGATCGCGTCTTCGTAATTGTAGCCGCTCCAGGGCATGAAGGCCACGAGCACGTTCTGGCCAAGCGCCAGTTCGCCCAGGTCCGTGGCCGGTCCGTCGGCGATCACCTGGCCCTTTTTCACTTTGTCGCCGGCGCGCACAATCGGCTTCTGGTTCATGCAGGTGTTCTGGTTCGAGCGGTAGAACTTGGTGAGCGGATAGGTGTCAACGACTGTTCGGCCCTTGGCATCTTCGCCTTTAACCACGATGCGGGTGGAATCCACCCCTTCGACGATGCCGTCGCGCTTGACCGATACGATTGCGCCGGAGTCGCGTGCCGCGACCCGCTCCATTCCAGTGCCTACGACGGGCGCCTGGGGCCTGAGAAGCGGCACGGCCTGGCGCTGCATGTTCGAGCCCATGAGTGCGCGGTTCGCGTCGTCATTTTCGAGGAACGGGATCAAGGCTGCCGAAACCGAGACAATCTGCTTCGGCGAAACGTCCATATACTGCACTTCTTCGGCGGAGACCAGCTTGAACTCGCCGCCCACGCGGGCCGACACGCTGTCCACGGCGATCTTGCCGCGGCCGTCCACCGGTGTGTTCGCCTGGGCGACCACAAAGTTTTCGCCGTCCACTGCCGAGAGATACTCGATCACGTCCGTCACCTTGCCTGCCTTGACCTCGCGATAAGGGGCCTCGATAAAGCCATAGTCGTTGACGCGGGCGTAGGTGGCCAGCGAGACGATAAGACCGATGTTCGGGCCTTCCGGCGTTTCGATAGGGCAGATCCTGCCGTAATGGGTCGTGTGCACATCGCGCACCTCGAATCCGGCGCGCTCACGCGTCAGGCCGCCGGGGCCCAGGGCGGAGAGCCTGCGCTTGTGCGTGATCTCCGCTAGCGGATTAGTCTGGTCCATGAACTGCGAAAGCTGGCTCGACCCGAAAAACTCCTTAATGGCGGCAATCACCGGCTTGGGGTTGATGATGTCATGCGGCATGAGCGTATCGACGTCCTGAAGGCTCATGCGCTCCTTGATGGCGCGTTCCATACGAGCGAGGCCGACACGGATCTGATTTTCGAGGAGCTCACCAACGGACCGCACGCGGCGGTTGCCGAGATGATCAATATCATCCACTTCGCCTTTGCCGGTTCGCAGATTGACGAGATAGCGAATCACCTCGACCACGTCCTGGGCCGTAAGCGTTGTTTTATCGATCGGAATGTCCAGTTTTAATTTTTTGTTCAGTTTCAGCCTGCCGACATTCGAAAGGTCATAGCGCTTCGAGTTGAAGAACATGCCGGAGAAAAGGTTCCGCGCCATCTCCACCGTCGGCGGTTCGCCGGGACGCATCTTGCGGTAGATCTCGAGAAGCGCTTCGTCGGAGGACTGCACCTTGTCCGAAAGAAGCGTGTCGCGCATGGCCGAGATCACATGGATGCCGTCCATGTAGATCACTTCAATCTTCTCGATCTTGGTGGTGACAAGCTTGGTCAGAAACGCATCGGTAATTTTTTCATTTGCCGGGAGGAGTACCTCCCCCGTTTCAGGGTCGATAACATCGCGCAGAACAACGCGATCGATGAGTTCCTCTCGGGCAATGGGGATCTCGGTGATTCCGGCTGACTCCATCTTCTTGATGGCCACGCGGGTGATCTTGGCGCCCTCTTTCACGATCATTTCGCGTGTCGCCTTGTCCGTCAGCGTGATCGGCGCCTTCAGTCCGGCAAGCACGTCGGCAAGGACACCGCGTGTGAAGCCGTCCTTCTTGATCTTTATGTCTTCGATAGGGTAGTACATGCGAAGCAGGTCTTCATTCGAATACCCGAACGACTTGAGCAGGATGGTTGCAGGTATCTTTCGTCGCCGGTCTATCCTGACATAGACGATGTCCTTGACGTCGAATTCGAAATCGAGCCAGGAACCGCGGTAGGGGATGATCCTGGCTGAATAAAGGATCTTGCCGCTCGCATGGGTTTTGCCTTTGTCATGAGTAAAGAACGCGCCGGGGGACCGGTGGAGCTGGCTCACGACCACACGCTCGGTGCCGTTCACGATGAACGTGCCCGTTTCCGTCATGAGGGGAAGATCGCCGACATACACTTCCTGCTCCTTGATGTCCTTTACGCGCTTCGTCGCGGTCTGTTCGTCTTTTTCAAAAAACACGAGGCGCGTCTTGATCTTAAGCGGAGCGGCATAGGTAGCACCGCGCTGCAGGCACTCCCAGATGCTGTACTTCGGGTCGCCGAGGGAAAACCCGAGGTAATCCACCATCGCGGTTTCGTTGAAATCGTATATGGGGAATACGCTTTTAAACGCTGCTTGAAGCCCCGTATCCTTTCGTTTGTCAGAAGCAACATCCTTCTGGAGAAAGAAATCATAAGACCTTTTTTGTATCTCGATAAGATCGGGGATCTCCAGGATTGTCGGGATCCTTGAATAATCTTTCCTCACGCGGGACAGTTCTCTTTTTTCTTTATACATGTTTACACCTCTCTACTGCTGAAATGACCGGTCTCATACCATTAACTCGGGGACAAATAAAACCGTACGTCCACGATAGCCGCTCTCGTCAACCCGTACTTCATTCCCTATCCATAAACGCAAAAAGTCCTCTGCCCTCCGGACGATTGCCGGAGGGCAAGGACTCAACAAATGAAGCTGTAATTGCGATCTTACTTTACCTCGACGGTCGCGCCTGCTTCGGCCAGCTTCTTCTTCATGGTTTCCGCATCTTCCTTGGAGACACCCGTCTTCACCGGCTTGGGAGCTCCTTCCACCAGGTCCTTTGCCTCCTTGAGACCAAGGCCCGTAAGCTCACGCACCACTTTGATCACGTTAATTTTCTGGGCGCCTGCGCTCGCAAGAACCACGTCAAAAGCGGTCTTCTCCTCCACTGCTGCCGCACCGCCCGCTGCGCCTGCGGCTGCCACGGCCACGGGCGCTGCTGCCGACACGCCCCACTTCTCTTCGAGCATCTTGCTCAGCTCTGCTGCTTCAAGAACGGTCAAGCCGCTCAGTTCATCAACTATTTTTGCTAAATCCGCCATGTTACTATTCCTCCTGAAAGTGTATAAACTTTTGTTGAAATACGCGCTCGATGTACGAATGCGTTTTTACGACTTAACCCTTGTCTGCCTTCGCCTTCATGACCCTGGCGATCTGGCCGCCCGGCGCTGCGAGCACGCCAACCATCCTCGAAGCAGGCGCCTGGAGAAGACCGACGATCTTTCCGCGGAGCGTGTTCAGCGAGGGCAAGCTTGCCAGCGCTTTGATGTCCGCTTGTTTCAGCAACTTCCCGTCGAGCACGCCGATCTTAAGTTCAAGCTTGGCCTGGGTCTTGCTGAAGTCAAAGAGCTCCCTGGACGGTGCGACCACGTCATCATACCCGAGCGCTATGCCTACGGGGCCGACGAAGTGATCCTTGAGCGGCTCGAGACCGGTGCCTTCCGCCGCCTTGCGCGCCAGGGTGTTCTTCACCACGCGGTATTCAACCTGGGCCTTGCGCAGCTTGGAGCGGAGTTCGGTGATTTGCTCCACGTTGATCCCGGAATACCCGGTGATCACCGCGGTCTTTGCGCGCGCGAACTTTTCGTGGAGCTTATCGATTGCCTCTTTTTTTTCTTCTTTATTCAACGCTGTCCTCCTTTCTTCCAAGAGTTCCCGATGACCAGCCCGGGAATCTCGAAAGAAAGCAGCGAGTAAACGCCCTTGTCTTTCTCTGTCCCCGGTCTCGGCAGGCCCCATGAGGGATTAAACCGGAAAAGCATTTGCTATCGCATCTACCAGTGCCTGCTGTCTCGGACCGCACCCCCCGTTTTACTCAGGGGCCGACCTTTCCGTACTGCACATTTCTGATTCTAAACTCGAGATCCCCAACCCTCTAAGGTTTCGTACTTGGAATTCCGGATTTATCGCTACCTTATCCTGCTATTTTTTCAACCTCTGCGGGGTCCATTTTTACGCCCGGCCCCATGGTGGTGGAAACGGTCGCGCTCTTCAGATACTTCCCCTTGCTCGATGCCGGCTTCGCTTTCAAAACCGACTCCAGCACTGCCTTGGCGTTATCCACGAGCTTATTCTCGTCAAAGGACGCCTTGCCCACCGGGACATGCACGATGCCCGCCTTTTCCACGCGGTATTCGACCTTGCCGGCCCGTATGTCCTTGATGGCCTTGGCAATGTCAAAGGTAACCGTGCCGGTTTTCGGATTCGGCATTAAGCCACGAGGACCCAGCACCTTGCCCAATCTGCCGACGAGACCCATGATATCCGGGGTTGCAACAACGGTATCGAAATCGGTCCACCCTTCTTTCGTAATCTTATCAGCCAGGTCTTCGGCGCCCACATAATCGGCTCCCGCGTCCCTCGCTTCCTTGTCTTTTTCGCCTTTAGCAAAAACGAGTATCTTTACTTTTTTCCCGGTTCCGTGCGGAAGCACTACCGTTCCCCGCACCATCTGGTCTGCCTGCTTGGGATCTACGCCGAGCCTTAAGGCAAGATCAACCGTCTCATCGAACTTGGTTCTTGCCGTTTTCTTGGCGAGGCCGATTGCCTCCTCGATGCCGTACAGCTTCGCCCGCTCCACCAGTGCCGCAACTGCTTTATATTTCTTCCCCGCCATGGTTCCTCCTCGCGGTGTTAGCGGCCGTTGTCAGCCTCCCGCTTTCTATTTCGAATTGGGAATTTCGGATTATAGATTTTCCATTCCGCAACCCGCAACTAGTCTACGATTTCCAGCCCCATGCTCTTTGCCGAGCCTTCGATCATTCGCATGGCCGATTCGACGCTTGCCGCATTGAGGTCCGGAAGCTTTGTCTGCGCAATCTCTTTGATCTGAGCGTGGGTCACCTTGCCGACCTTGTCCTTGTTCGGCACACCAGAGCCCTTGATGATTCCCGCGGCCTTTTTGAGAAGCTCAGCTGCCGGCGGCGTCTTGGTGATAAACGTGAACGATCGGTCAGAGTAGACGGAGATGATGACGGGAATGATTGTCTCACCCAGCTTCTGGGTCTTTGCGTTGAACGCCTTACAAAACTCCATGATGTTCACGCCGTGCTGACCGAGCGCTGGACCGACCGGCGGCGCCGGATTGGCCTTTCCTGCAGGAACCTGAAGCTTGATTTTTGCCGTAATCTCTTTAGCCATCTATAAACTCCTGTGTTTATTATTCGCTGCCTTTAAGTTAAGTTTTAATTACTTTGTTTCCTTTTCCCGCTCAACCTGCAGAAATTCCAACTCCACCGGCGTTGATCGTCCGAAAATGCTTACCATCACGCGGAGCCTGCCGTGAGCCGGGTTTACGTCTTCTACCGTACCGATAAAACTGCTGAAAGGGCCGTCAATCACCCTGACCCGGTCACCCTTCTGGTACGCATGCTTGGGCTGTACCTGGGCAACAGCGCCTTCTTCGGCCTGCTTAAGGATATTTTTTACTTCTTCGTCGCTCAGCGGTGTCGGGTTCGTACTGCCTCCGACGAACCCGGTCACTTTGGGCGTATCCTTGATCGTATGCCAGGTATTATCGTCCATTTCCATCTCGATGAGAATATAGCCGGGAAAAAACTTCCGTTGCGATTTCCGTTTTTTCCCCGCTTTGATGGAAAGGACCTCTTCGGTCGGGACAAGAATCTGACCTATCTTATCCTGCAGCCCCAACTTAGAGACCGTCTCAAGAATGCTGAGTTTGACCTTGTTCTCAAATCCCGCGTACGTATGGACCACATACCAATTCATGGGCATATATTCCTACCTAAAGAGGATCGCAGACATCGCTTTGGTTACCACGACATCCACGATACCGAGAAAAAAGGCGCATATCAGCACCGTGACAATCACCACCCAGGTAGAACCTATGACCTCCTTTTTCGTCGGAAAGACAACCTTCTTGAGTTCCAGCTTTACTTCCTGAAAAAACTCCGCGATCTTTTTGAACATTCGACAGGCCTCTCTTTGCACAATTGAGGGATAAATGGCAGGCCAGGAGGGACTCGAACCCCCAGCAGCCGGATTTGGAGTCCGGAGCTCTACCATTAGAGCTACTGGCCTGTGTCCTGCACCCTACCCCGCAACGTCCCCGTGTGGTACGGTTACGCTTTGGTCTCTTTGTGCACCGTGTGTTTGCGACAGAATCTGCAATACTTATCAAGGTTCAGCTTATCGGGCGTGTTCCTTTTGTTCTTGGTCGTTGAATAGTTTTTTCGCTTGCATTCTCCGCAAGCAAGCAGTACGATCTCGCGCATTGTCTATTGCCTCACTCTTATTTTATTTCGGAATGCGAATTGCGGAATGAAAAATCCGAAATCTGCAATCTGAAGTTCTCAAAATATTTACTCAATAACTTCCGTGATAACCCCTGCACCCACGGTCCGGCCGCCCTCGCGGATAGCAAAGCGCAGGCCCTTGTCCATGGCGATCGGCGTGATGAGCTCAACGCTGCAGGTCATGTTGTCCCCCGGCATCACCATCTCGACGCCTTCGGCAAGCGTCACTACTCCCGTCACGTCCGTAGTCCGGAAGTAGAACTGGGGACGGTAACCCTTGAAGAACGGGGTGTGCCGGCCGCCTTCTTCCTTCGTCAGTACGTATGCCTCGGCCTTGAACTTGGTGTGGGGCGTGATGCTGCCCGGCTTGGCCAACACCATGCCGCGCTCCACTTCTTCTTTCTTGATGCCCCGGAGCAGGACGCCGACGTTGTCTCCGGCCTCGCCCTGATCCAAGAGCTTTCTGAACATCTCGACGCCCGTGACCACCGTCTTCTGCGTGGGCTTGATGCCCACGATCTCGATTTCATCGCCCACTTTCACGATGCCGCGCTCGATCCTGCCGGTCACCACGGTGCCGCGGCCGGCGATGGAGAACACGTCTTCGAGCGGCATAAGATACGGCTTGTCGATATCGCGCTTGGGCTGGGGAATATAGCTGTCAACGGCCGCCATGAGCTCCAGAATGCTCTTGTACTCGGGAGCATTGATGTCCTTGCTCTCGCTCTGGAGGGCCTTTAAGGCACTCCCCTTGATGATCGGGGTCTTGTCCCCGGGGAACTGGTACTTGGACAAAAGCTCTCGAATCTCGAGCTCCACGAGCTCGATGAGCTCGGGGTCGTCCACCATGTCCACCTTGTTCATGTAGACTACAATATAAGGCACGCCGACCTGACGGGCCAGCAGGATGTGCTCACGGGTCTGGGGCATGGGGCCGTCTGCGGCGGACACCACGAGGATGGCGCCGTCCATCTGGGCGGCACCGGTGATCATGTTCTTGACGTAGTCGGCATGGCCGGGACAGTCGACGTGGGCGTAATGACGGTTCTCCGTCTGGTACTCCACGTGCGCCGTGGCGATCGTGATGCCGCGCTCCCGTTCCTCCGGGGCCTTGTCGATGTTGTCATAGGAAACAAAGCTCGCGAAGTTCTTGAATGACAGCACTTTCGTGATGGCCGCTGTCAAGGTCGTCTTGCCGTGGTCCACATGGCCGATGGTGCCCACGTTCACATGAGGTTTTGTCCTCTCAAATTTTGCCTTTGCCATGCTGTCCGCCTCCTGTCGGGAAGTTAAGAGCGTTCGCCTGCTCAATTCCTGATCGTTTGTTCTGGAGCCCATGAGCGGGATTGAACCGCTGACCTCATCCTTACCAAGGATGTGCTCTACCAACTGAGCTACATGGGCGTACTTGAAAAATGGAGCGGGAAACGGGATTCGAACCCGCGACCCCAAGCTTGGAAGGCTTGCGCTCTAGCCAGCTGAGCTATTCCCGCACGTTATATCGGATTTCGGATTTGTTGTGATCCTGAGTATTCTATATCCGCAATCCGCATTCTACAAATAAAGTGGTGGGGAGGGGAGGTTTCGAACCTCCGTAGGCTGACGCCGACAGATTTACAGTCTGTTCCCTTTGGCCACTCGGGCACCTCCCCGAAAACAGATCACATACTGCAACTATTACTGTATTAGGATGCAAAATAACCGCTATCAACATTGCAATCGTAACAAACTTTTTTGGGTACGTCTCTTTTGGGTACATAAAGTGGAGCCACCGGAGGGACTCGAACCCACGACAGGCTGATTACAAATCAGCTACTCTACCAACTGAGTTACGGTGGCGAAACTCTCCAAGGCACACTGCGCCCCCGCACCGCGCGGAATAACCTGATTCCGCCCAAAGAATAATTATTATAATGGATTACCTTCAGTGTTGTCAAGGGAAAAGATTTGAGGAGGGCTATTGTTTAAAAAACTGCTTTCTTCGCAACAGACCGCGGGTTACGTTTATAAACAGGGAAGACCGACATCGGATATCCGGCCAGAAAGCATACTTAAGGCTGACTCCCCTCCCGCTGCCGGAGCACCTCGTAGAGCAGCACGCCTGCGGCAACGGATACGTTCAAGGAACTGATCTTCCCCCTGAGCGGCAGGGAGAGCGTATAATCGCAGTGCTCTCCAACCAATCTCCGTACGCCCTTATCCTCCCCCCCAAGCACGAGCGCGGTGGGACGGACAAAGTCCGCGTCCCAGTACTGCATATTTCCACCAGGCTCGGCAGCAGCCACCCATATCCCCGTCTTTTTGAGTTCATCAATCGTATTTACGATATTAACGACCTTGACCACCGATATATATTCTAAAGCGCCGGCAGCCGCCTTTGCGACAGTATCGGTCAGTCCGGCAGCCCTTCGTTCGGGGATGATAACTCCATGAACACCCGCTGCCTCAGCAGTTCGCAGGATGGCCCCTAAATTACGCGGGTCCTCCACACCATCCAGGATCAGATAGAGCGGCATTTGCCCCCGTTGGGAGGGAATATGCAGAATATCGTCGAGCGTGGCATATTCCCGCGCTGCAGCAAGTGCAATAACGCCCTGATGCACAGCATGGGCCGCCTCGCGATTCAAAGCGTCGCGCGTCGTCATCCTGACTTCTATCCTGGCGCTCTTGGCAAGCCGAATAATTTCGGAAATACCGCGGTCCGCCTTTCTCTGATCCGCTATCAGTAGCCGCTGGATGGGCCTGCCCGATTTAAGCGCCTCAATCACGGGATTGACGCCAAATATTGTATCTCTATGCATAAGGTTAAAAAAAGCCCAAATTTCAAACCGTAAATTACAGAGTTTGTACTATTGGGATTTTGTGCTTATTCTTTAGGATTACTTCGGCTTCCACGCTGTGCCGTCCGACCTGTCGAAAAGCTCGACGCCGCCATCGTCAAGAATCTTGCGTATATGGTCGGCCTCGGCCCAGTCCTTGCGCGCCCGCGCCTCGTTGCGCAAATGAATAAGCTCTTCAATCCGTTCGACGGGGAGGGTCACCTTATTATCAGCCCGTCTGCCTTCCTTGAACCACTCATCCGGGTCGCGGGTAAACAGTCCCAGGGTCTGGCCCACATTATCAAAAGATTTTGCAGCGGCTGACAGGATAAGGAAGGCGGCGTCTTCCCGTTTTTGATCCGCCTCGGCAAGGAACTTGTTCACGTCGCGCACAAGGTCGTAAATGAGTCCTATAGCGAAAGCAGTGTTAAAATCATCATCCATGGCCTCTTCGAAGGCTTTTGGCAGATTCAATATCTTCTCGTAGAGGGGCTTGTCAACTGACTCGATGACCTCTTCCGGCTTGACCGCAGGCGGCTTCTTATCAGCCAGGAACTTCTGGATCCCCTCCTTCATTGTATAATAGCGGTCGAGACCGGCCCGTGCGTCTTTGAGGTTCGCATCTGAGAAATCAATAGGGCTGCGGTAATGCGTGGAAAGAAGAAAGAACCGGACCACTTCAGCAGCATACTGGTCAAGGATATCGCGGATGGTGAAGAAATTGCCGAGGGATTTGGACATCTTCTCCTGGTTGATGTTCACAAACCCGTTATGGATCCAGTAGTTCACGAATTTCTTGCCCGAATATGCCTCGCTTTGGGCGATCTCGTTCTCATGGTGCGGAAATATAAGGTCCTTGCCCCCGGCGTGAATATCGAAGGTCTCGCCAAGGTGTTTGAACCCCATGGCAGAGCACTCGATATGCCAGCCCGGCCTGCCAGGTCCCCAGGGGCTGTCCCACGCCGGCTCCCCTGGCTTGGAAGCTTTCCACAGGGCGAAGTCGAGCGGGTCGGCTTTGCGCTCGTCCACTTCAACGCGCGCACCCGCTTTGAGGTCCTCGAGGTTCCGTTTTCCAAGCTTGCCGTAGCCCTTGAAGCTGGCCACGCGAAAGTACACATCGCCCTCTATTGCGTAGGCGTGTCCCTTTTCGACAAGGCCTTGAATGACCTCAATCATCTCACCGATATGCTCCGTGGCCTTGGGCTCCACATCCGCCCTGCCCACACCCAGCCGCCGCATGTCCTCCTGGTAGGCTTCGATATACTTGCGTGAAACCTCAGCGGCGGTAACTCCTTCTTCCTTGGCGCGGTTTATAATCTTGTCATCCACGTCCGTAAAGTTGCGAACGTACTTTACCTCGTAGCCCCTGCGCCTGAAGTACCGTTGAATCAGGTCGAAGACTACGGCGCCGCGAGCATGCCCCAGGTGCGAATAATCGTATACCGTCACCCCGCAGGCATACATAGATACCTTGCCGGGTCGGATCGGCACAAATTCTTCTTTTTTCCCGGTGAGCGTGTTGTAGAGTTTAATCATAGACAAAGCACCTTATGTAAAGGATACTAAATTTTGCTACACTGTAATTAATTATAAAAAATTAAAGAAGTGATAAACAACGAACGTAAGAGATAGAATATTATAGGTTGCAGTAAAGTTTGTCAAGAATTTTCAAAGCAGAGGGGAGGTTAACAATGTCCGCCGGACCGTTGCGATTTGTCGTCCACGAACATAAGGCATCGCGACTACACTACGACTTCCGCCTGGAGATAGGCGGCACTCTCAAGTCGTGGGCCGTACCCAAGGGCCCCTCCCTGAACCCGGCCGACAAGCGGCTTGCGGTCCTGGTGCCTGACCACGCGCTTGAATATATCGACTTCGAGGGCATTATCCCCGAAGGCCGTTACGGTGCCGGACCCGTGGCCATCTGGGACGCAGGCGAGTTCGTTCCTCTTGACACCGAAGACCCGTCCGAAGCACTCAAAGACGGCAAGCTCAGTTTCGAACTCAAGGGGAAAAAATTGAAGGGAGCTTTTGCGCTCGCTCGTATGAAGGGTCTGCCCCGGAGCACGGGCAAGGAGTGGCTGCTCATCAAAAAGAAAGACGCGTACGCCAAGGCAGATTTCATGCTCAAGACTGAACTGACACCGCAAAAGCTTAAGAAGCTTAAAGAACGAATGCCGCCTTGCGAGACCGAATGAGCGGTCAAGTCTTTCGCTCCCGTTTCCTGCGCTCAGTGATCGTCTCGCCTCCATGCTCCAGTTATCGGTCTCGACTTCTTCGACAACACGCACGCTGTTTGAGGGTCCATCTCAAGAATATCTTGAACATTTTGGTCACGCCCTGGATGAGCTGCGCTTTCTGTACCCTTCTTTGGGATCTTGATATTCACGTATGGCATTCGACAGTCTTGTTTAATCACGAAGCCGCAGCAGCCTCCCGCATGAAGAGCAGCGGTAGCAGTATGTTCTGTCCAGAAGCCCCATGAATATATAGTCCGGTTGTCCGCAATCGCAGCGGGAGCGCAGTAGTGCGATCCGGTAGTTCATGCGCATCACGAGCGGCTGGATAAAGGCGGCCGAGATCGCCAGGATCGCGAACGCGCTGTATCCCCACCAGCCGAATTGTACGCCGACAAAGAGCAGGGCCGCGAACACGAACGGCACGATGATCAGGCCGGCGATGAATTCCTTTATTATTTTTCCGTTTTGTTCCGGGACGGCGACATCCCTGTACAGTTCAACAAGCTTTCGGCCTGCTTCCTCGGTAAGACGGCGTCCGCATTTCGGGCAGGCAAGCTTGGCATAGATGTGAGGACGCCCGCTGACACTTACGGCCAGGTTCGGTGACCAGCCCTCGTAACGGGGCAGTCCGCTGGAGCTACACTGAGTGCAGGTCAACTCCACGTTCCATCCGTGCGTGTTTCTGACAACGCGGTTGTATTTGTTCAAGAGGGAACTCATCTATTCTCCTCTGACGTCATTCCCATACCTGCGTGAGACACGCTGAGGCCGACCCGGTCAAGGCTGGGACGACAAATACCATAAACTATATCGGCAGCCTGATTTTATATCGTAACGCCAGCATTCTCAAGATAAAAGTGACCGCAATGCAGGCGATGACCGCCATGACATCGCTGCCGGATGTTCTCACAGTGAGAAGATACGCCCAGGCTCCGAAGAACGAACAGGTTGCATACAGCTCCGTCCTTTGGAAAACATAGGGGATTTCGTTGCAGACGATATCGCGCATCACTCCGCCGAAGACACCCGTGGTGACGCCGAGAAGCGATGATATGAACATGGCGCAGCCCATCTGGTCGGCAAGCGATGCGCCGGAGGCGCTGAAGGACCCGAGACCAAGCGCATCAAGTGCGAGAACGATGTTCACCAAGCTCTTTTTTTCGAAGATGTCCTGGGCGGCCAGGCTCGATGCGATCGACAGGGCCAGAAGCAGGACGGCATACTCATAGTGCTCGATCCAGAACAGCGGGTGTCGGTTCAGGATGATATCGCGCAGCGACCCCCCTCCGAGGGCCGTAACCATCCCGAGGGAATACACGCCGATGAGGTCCATCCCCTTTTTCCTGGCCGCGTAGAACCCCGTCAGCGCGAAAGCGATAATGCCCAGGACTTCAATCGTTTTAATGAGGGCATTCATCAGATTATGTCGCTTCGCTCGCTAAAGTCTTCGGGATTTATGCTGAAATCAAGTATCTGCCACTGGCCCCCGCGCTTAATAAGGGAAATTCGCATAGCCGTTGAGCCTGCTTCAAAATCCGCGCTCGCTGTGTAATCAGCGGTAATCTCATAGCCGTACTGAAATGAAAGCGCTATGTTCGCGTCACCGTCAGAGCCTTTATACTCTACCAGTTTTCCCAGTTGTTGAATCGCGCTGAAATCCTGTTCCAGCTCATCATAATCCACTTCATCGTTGAACTCGGGACTTGCGCGTTTTTCTATTTCGCTGACATCCCACGTTGAGACAATTGCGGGAATGGCGGCATCGACAAATGCCTTGCTTTCTCTGTCCAGCCGATTTCCTATAGCCGCCAGAGTTACGGTTCCGGCTACTATGCCCACGATAAGCACCAGGAAGGCATACCCCAGCGTCATGATCACTTTTTTCATGGTTGTTCGGCCCCTGTAATAAAAAAATTGAGAGTTCGCGGCCTGTCTTTAGGATACCGCATCATCGTTCATAAACTACACCCTGCTCCGATTATAAGCCAATAGTTCACGCCGTCAACACGACGCAATACCGGCTACAATGATGAGTGCGCGGAGCAACATATCGTCGGAATAGGAAAAGGCCCAAGGATGATTGACAACATCCCCCGAGAGCAAAGGCGCCGATACCGACAACGTTATTACAATCATCTCAGCTCGTCAAACAGCCGCAATCCGGACACCGGCTCATGCACTGCCGCGGCTTTTGCTTCTTTCCACCTCCGCCTCAGCTTCTTCACATTCTCGCCCTTCGCCTCTTTTGCCTTGAGCTTCTTATCAATAATATCAAGGCGCGCGATCGCATCACGAATACCCTTATCCAGATTGCGATACTTCAAAGGATCGGGTTTCGGAATTGAAAAATCTCCGCTCGTCTTCCAGATATCGCCCAAATGCAGCCATGCTGCAAAGTTCTCCGTCTTCCCGTCAGGCAGGGGAACGATCTTTGAGGCGGCCTTGATATCTTTTACGCGAAGTCCGTACTGGTCCGCCACCACCTTCTGGCTCCCGTCAAACGGTTCGGCCCCCTGGGAATCATAATAATGCCACGTCACCTGCGCAACCTGAGAGGGAGAGCGATGGCAGCTGCTGCAGGTGCGCGACTTTCCGAGCGGGTGCGCAACCTGCTCGACCTGGAGCCAGGCAAGATAATTGTTGTTCCCGCCCGGAAAGCTGAAGGTGCCGAGGAGCGCATAAGCGTCGTGCGTCTCGCCTTTGGGCCAGCGGAAGGTGAGCCCCGGCTTTGCCGCAATTGTTTCCTTGATGCCGCCGGCGTTGTTCGGCCAGATTTTCGTCGGCATCCACCTGCCGCTCTGATCTTTGATCAATATCGGCGGCTCCTGCGGCCCATAATACAATGAATACTTCTTAAAGGGATTCGGCTTGGACTCGATCAGTCCCGGGCCCCATGAAGTCATCTCGTACCCGCCGAGGATCTTCACATGGCAGGCTTCGCAGGCAAGCTTCTTATGCACGCTCGCGGCCAGGGCTTCTTCGACTTCGATGTGGCAATCCTGGCAGGTGGCTTTGCGCTCGATGTGCCCCATGCCGCCGGGCCCGGTCTGGTGACAGTCTACGCACTCGATCTTTTTGGAAGCGTGCACGTCCTCAGGCAGTCCCGGGGGCTCGGAGAAATCTTTTCCGAGGTAGCTGTCGCCTCTTCTCCGCTCCATGGTGCCTGAGTGGCATACGAACGTGCTCCGTCCTCCGCCGCTGCAGTTTGCCGAGGGCGGCGTGCGGCTGAAGGCGTGCACTCCTTTCTCACGCGTGGGTGCATAGTGGCAGTCAAGACAGCCTGCATGGCAGATGTTGCAAGCCTTTTGTTTCGCAATCGCCTGCTCATGCGTAAAAGGTAAATTGATCTGCTTGATGATCTTCTGTGTGTTTTCGAAGGAGAACTTGTCGCCTTCCGCCCTGCCGACCGGCCGGGTGTCCGCAAAGGACGGCCCTCAATTATTCGGGCCGTGGATGTCGTCCCAGACCCGCATGGACCGCTGCCTGAAGTTCGCGCCCATGTTGCTCGTTGCGAACTGCTTCACCTCTTCGGGATGACACGACGATTTGCCGCATGTCTTTTGCGCTATTGCGGGATCGTATCCGAGGGTAAGGGGGCTCCGGTCATGCCAGAGAAGCGTGCCCACGTCGTAGTCCAGGGACCCGTCCGCGAGCCGCGGCAGCATGTTCCGCTGGCGATCATCGCCCGACGGCAGGAGTTGTCTGACATGGTTCTTCCGGGACATGACGTCGAAGTTGTTGTCAAGGACGATGAGTTTGAGCATGCCCTTGTGGGCTTTTGCGGGATCGTCGGAAAGACCGTTGCCCAGGTGGCAGTCACGGCATTCGGTGTTCGGGTGGCGCGCTTCCTTTTGTACCTGCTCGCGGGTCATGATGAACTGCGGATAACCAAGAACCGTCATCTTCGCCTTGTCCGCGTGGCAGGCCACACATTTGTCGCTCGATTGATACCCGCTATAAAAATATGCAAAAACAAGCACCAGGATGAGCTGGGAAAGAAGGACCGCCATGCCCTTCCTGTTGCCGAAGAATTTCCAAAGTTTTCCAATAGCCATAGTTTAAATAAGCACCAAATCGCAATCGTCAAATTACAAATAAATTCCAATAACCAAATTTCAAGTTCTAACCTGCTTGTTTATTGAGGTTTGGCGCTTGGTAATTACTTGGGATTTGTTATTTGTGGTTTTGAATTTGCGGTCTCAAACAGCTTCTCCATCGCTTCATCCACCGTGCGCACGCCCATGAGTTCCATCTTTTTGAGCGCGGGCGTTTTTTCCATCTTCTCGACATTCAAGGCCGGCAGGATGCAGCGCGTAAAGCCCAGCTTTGCCGCGTCCTTGATCCTGGACTCTGCCTGGCTGATGGCGCGCACTTCTCCGGCAAGACCCACCTCGCCCATGACCACGGTCTGGGCGTTGATCGGTTTCTCGCGAAAGCTCGATGCCACGGCGGCAATCACGCCGAGATCGATCGCCGGCTCGTCGACCTTGAGCCCGCCGACAATATTGACGAACACGTCCATGCCCATGAGGTGCATGCCCACGCGCTTTTCGAGAACTGCCAGAAGGAGTGAGACCCGGTTAAAGTCAACGCCGATGCAGGTCCGGCGCGGCATGGTAAGTTTCGACGGCGCCACGAGAGCCTGGAGCTCTGCAAGGATCGGCCGCGTGCCTTCGAGCGACGAGACCACGACCGAGCCCGTGGCGTCCGCCGGCCGCTCGGCAAGGAATATCTCGGAGGGATTCGACACCTCGGCGAGTCCCGACTCCTTCATCTCGAACACGCCGATCTCGTTCGTGGAGCCGAAGCGGTTTTTGACAGCCCGCAGGATGCGGAAGGAGTGTCCCTTGTCGCCTTCAAAATAGAGCACCGTGTCCACGATGTGTTCGAGCACGCGCGGTCCTGCAATCGCGCCGTCCTTGGTCACGTGGCCGATCAGGAACGTCGGCACGCCCGTGCGCTTGGCATGGAGCATGAGCCTCCCGGACACCTCCCGCACCTGTCCCACGCTGCCGGGAGCAGACGGAAGCTCTGCGGTGAATACCGTCTGCACCGAGTCCACGACGAGAACCTGCGGCTGGAGCCCGTCAGCGGCGTGAATAATATCCTCAAGCTGAGTCTCTGCAAGCACATAAAGATTATGGGTCTTGACGCCGAGCCTGAGCGCGCGCATCTTGATCTGGGCAGGCGACTCCTCACCCGAGACATAGAGCGCCTTGCCCCGAAGCTCCGACACCTGGCGAAGCATCTGGAGAACGAGCGTGGACTTGCCGATGCCGGGGTCGCCGCCGATCAGGACGACGGAGCCGGCAACGATGCCGCCTCCGAGCACCCGGTCGAGCTCGCCAATCTTCGTGACAAACCGGTCCTCGTCCCGCGCCTGAATGTCGCCCAGGAGGAGCGGCTCCGACCCATCCCTGCGTTTGGCAGCCCCGATCTCTTTCTGCTTCTCGACCCGTTCCTCGACCATGGTGTTCCACTGGCCGCAGTCGGGGCATTTGCCCATCCACCGCGGCGACTGGGTGCCGCAAGACTGGCAGACATAGACGGTTTTAGCTTTCGATTTCATGATGGAAGTATTCTATTGGTCCGATCCAGGATTGTCAAATGCTAAACTCGATCATCGCCGGGTAGAAACCGGCAAAAAAAGGAATTTCATCACGGGCGGCCTTTGTACTCAGCCGGCTGTTTCTTATAAGCGCGGCATGGGTTCTGCCAGTATGCCGCCGAGGGTGAGGAAATAATACCCTTCGGCATCGCGTGTCCGCAATAAAGAAATCATGGCTGCTTGCTCGTGCGCCAGCCGCTCCGAGGGTTTCAGCTTTATTGCGAGGTTGATCGTGCCTCGTTCGCGGAGCACCAGGTCTCCTGTTGCGCGGACACTAAGGTCCTTGCCGTCGAGCTCCAGCTTTTTCACCGTCAGCCGATCTCCCTTGAGCTCCACTTCGAGCCATCCCTTTTCAAAATCCAAATCAGGGACGGGGAAGCCCTTGACCTTAAGCTCGCGAGAAGTCAGGCCCTTGAGCCAGAGCCTGCCCTTTCCGGAGTCGCCGTCCATCTCGAAATTCCCGCCCAGCTTTCCCGACAACCGAAGTCCGAAATCCTTCAACAGAGGGTAGGAGGCGATATCCAGTCCGTCGGCGTCGAGCAGCAGGTATTGCCGACCCGGCCCCTGCTGGGCCTTCACAAGTAGTTCGCCGCCATACGCTTCGGCTTTCAGGTTGAGCAACAGAGCGCCGCGGAGCAGACTGAAAAGCGAGACCGTGGTCTTTATCGACTTGCTTTCAAACAGAGCCTTGCCTTTATTATCGGCCACGACGACATCGGCAAGCACAAAACGGTTGAAGAACCGCGGAGAGATACGCGCTACGGACAATTCAAGCGGCGTGCGCAGACGAAATTCCGACTCCAGCTTCGACTTGATCCGGTCAAAGGGAAAGAGCAGGAGGAGGAAAAGCAGGAATGCTGCGGCAAAATACGCGGCGAACGACAATCTTCTAACAAGCGTTTTTTTGTCGACCATGAACTACCCCGCGCTCGATACGAGGATCGTGGAATTCAAAAGCTTCGGATTGTCGAAGCGGGGCTTGAAGTACAGCTTCCGAATGCGCAGCGTGGACCTCTCGAGCAGGTTCACGTAGTTCACGATGTCGTAGAGCGTGACATTTTCGATCTTGATCTCGACGATGCTCTCTTTAAAATTTTCCGTCTGAACGCCGGCCTGAGGCTTGAGGGACACGACCTTACTGCTCAGGTTGGCCCGTTTGGTTATGTTTTCGATCTCCGTGAGGAGCGGGCCGCGCTTCGCCGCTGAAGCCTGCGCCTGCTGAAGCCGCTGCTGCATCTCAAGGTACTGGTCCTTGAGAACGCGGATTTCCGCCAAATCCTTTTCCTTCTTCGGAATCAAGTCCTGTTTGCGAGACAGGTCCGAGGAAAGCGGCGAGATGACGACGGCGTAGAGCAGAATAACCACAGCGGCTATGCCACCGAAGATCAGCGTTTTTTTATCTCTTTCGTCAAGCTTCATCGAAATACCCTGCCTTGAACTATCGATAACCGGAATGACCGGAATTGAGATTTCATCTCAGCAACACTCGACCTAGCGTTGATCTGGACCTTGCTTACGCCGCCTGCTTCAGCTTGATGTCGAGCCGGAACTTCACCTTGTTGTTAGCGCCCATCCGCGTGTCCAGGACGGTGACCTCGCTGAACAAGTCCGACTTCTGGAGCTCGGCCTTGATCTTGTCCACGGATTCGAAGGAAGTCGCTTCGCCTTGTAGTTTCAGCTGGTCTCCTTCGAGATTGAACTCTTGAAATGCGACCCGCACTTCTTTCGGAATTCCATCGGTCACCGCTTTCATCACGTCGAGCGCCGACGTCCCCGTACCGAGCACGCCGTACTTTTTCCGCGCCTCGTCGAGGCTGCTCTTGAGCATCCTCACTGGATCGACCGCGTTCTTTGCGTCGGGAACAGCCTGATGGTAGATGGCGCGAATCTCCTTGTCCAACTTGCCGTAAGAATTCTGTATGAGATAGTACTTGACGCCCAGGTTCGCGACGAAAAGGACGGCCGCTGCCGCTCCGGCAATGATAAGCGTTCGTTTTCTGCGGCGTGCGCCTTCGTCCGCCAAATGATAGGCAAACTCCCCTTTGCGAAAATTAACCTGCTCCGACAACGCAAGCCCCAAGCTCACAGGATTGACGGCCTTCTTGCCGCCCAGTTCGGGGGTAATTTGTTCGACCGCGATACCGAGGGCGGCCAGTTCGCCATGCGCGGCTTCGTCCGTACACAGAATGGACGCCTTTTCCACCCGTTCCTTCTGTTCTGTCTCGAGCACCTGCACTGTGTGGCGCAAACCGGCGGTCGGCCCCGAGTTGGAGAAGCTCCGGAGAGCCTTGACAACGCCATTGTTTCTGAGGCATACGTCCTCACCGCAGGTCAAGAGCGTGCACCCTTCTGATTTTATCATCCCCGAGAGAGAATGAATCCCTATGTACGAAGGAACGATGAATTGCGGGTCTATGCCGGCAGAAGCGAGAAGTTCGAGATGCCGCTGCAGGACTGTCTTCGAAAGCATGATAGCGAGCACCGCAGCCTCTTTCGAAGCCCCGGCGCCTTTGGCGCTGTGTCCGGAGTCGAGGACCAGGTGGTCGATAATGACCTCGTCAAGCTCAAAAGGCAGGCTGTCTTCGATTTCAAAGGGCAATGCCTTTTCAACGCGTTTCCGGTCTGCAAAAGGGAACTGCACCAGGCGCTGACTGAAAAAATGGCCGGGAATGGACGAGACGATCCTTGCGCCGGCCCACTCCTTCGCTTTGTCTTTCAATATTTCGACAAGCTCAGTGTCCGTGGCAAAGGGCTGACTAAAAGAGTCCACCAATTCCGTCCGACGGTACCCCTTCTGCACGATCGAGGCGGCAACGAGACCCTTCTCTATCTTAAGTCCAACGATTTTCACAACGCCCTCCAGTAGAGAGGTACGGGATTACCCTTCAGGATAACGGCTTCAACCTGCCTGGTATAACCGCCGACCGTGGCGTAGGAATAAACTTTATACTTGGTGCTCGAATATGTCAAATTGCCACTCAGTTTACTGTAAGTCTGCTCATCAATGAAATTTTTCACGTTAGTAGCAGAGATTTGCTGACGCTCTCGCTCAGTCACAATCAGAGCCGCCTGGCTGATCCCTAACGCCTCCAGAACCTCACGCGGTGCTGTATTTATGTTTATCGTATAACTGGCAATATTGTCCGGCGTCATGGGGGTCGTTATAAACCTTGCAATCTTGGCGAAGTCTTGATCGTTCATAACTTGATGAAGTTGTGTCGGCAGTCGAAAAGTCATCTGGTTCTCATCGATTTTATCCAGGATACCCTGATCGATCTCCTTTTGAAAAAAAAGCTGGGTCATCCAATCGTATGTAGGGTTCGTGCTCAATGGGGCACGTTTTCGAATCATTGAAATGTCTATCTTCCCCATCTCATCTTCCCACTTGATCCGGACCTGCGTGTCTGCCTCGCTTATGAGCGGCACGACACCCCACTCATGCTGGGGGATGTTCTGGGTCAGCATGTCCGTGTACCTGATAAAGGCATAGACGCCGGCGCGTGCCAGAAAATAAGCGCGCTGGCTGTCGCGGAAATTGATTGCACTGTTCACGCTGATCCGCGTCGCGTAGGAGAACTCGAAGATGAGTGCGATCAAAAGCGCCGTCACCAGCAGCACGATCAGGAGCGCAATGCCGCGGTTGTTTGTCCGCGGCCCCCTTTTCAAGCATTTATTCAGCAACTTGTTCACTGTCGCGACACATCCACCTGCGTAACGTAGACCTTGCCGGTATCGAGGGTAAGCGTTATTTCCACTGCCTTTGGCAAAGCTCCGAGTGTCGAAGTGTCCCATTCGTCCACCCATTGTTTCACATTATTGTAATACCGGAGTTGCAGACCCTCAACGCGGTCGGTGATTTCGTATTCCACGCCGCCTTCGAGCGGCGGCACGTCGGCGCTCAGTTCCCGCTTCTCTCTGCGATAAAATGTATAGCCGCTGCCGTCAGGCTTCTCCCGGAAGAAATAGCCCACTTCGAGGAGCTCCGTTTCCTTCGAATCAGGCCTGGGAAAGTTCGTGAGCGTGGTAAGCGCAAGACTGTCGTGCCTTGCTTTCTCGTCCCCTTCCTCAACCTCCTCTTTCTTGCCGTAGAAAATGGTCAACTTGACGGATTGATTTGTGGTGCCCGTCGCGGTCATAGACTGATTGAAATATGCATTGGTCAGGTCATCCGTAAGCTTCGACAGAAGCGTACGGGCCAAGTCGGTTTCGTCCCTCGCGGCCTCGGCCTGCTCCACGTTGCGCCCCGCTGTCGAGAAGCTTCCGTAGACCACGGCCATGATGACCGCCAGGATCGCCATGGCCAGGAGCACTTCGATGAGGGTAAAACCCTTCCCTTGCGGATTTTTGATTGCGGATTGCGGATATTGATTCCTCTTTTGCTTTTGCATTTTCCAACCCGGCCTGCACCCAGCGTTTACGAGTGCAAGCGCGAGTGTAGGGTGATTCCGCAATCCGCAATCAAAAATGCTACTCATAGCTCTTCAGCTCCACCATCTCCTGCCGCGTGCCCTCTTTCCAGAGCACGGCCACGCGCACCTCCGTGATCTGTACTCCCTTGACCCCCTCGATCTGCATGGGTGAGACCGTCTTTTTCCAGGCGTAGTCCTTGAACTCATCCTCCGGGAACTCTCCCTCGTCCTCCGTCTGCGTGAGCGGCGAAGACATAAGCGTCTCGGTCATCACGCGTTTTGCCAGGAGCGTGGCCGTGGTGATGTGGTCAGAGAGCATAACGGCCTCGGTACTCCGGTTACTCACTCCCAGCAGCGATACGAGCACCATGGCCAGTATGGCTACGGCCACCATTACTTCGAGGAGCGTGAAACCCGCCTCATTGCGTATTGGAGATTGCGACTTGCGGATTTTTGTTTCTGCATTCGGTCCGAAATCCGAAATCCGAAATCCGAAATGCTTCATTTCTCCTCCACGTAACCCTCGCGGAGTTCGGTGCTGCCCATAAGCGGATTTACGAGCAGCGTGAAATCCCGGTCCTCACCGTCCCGGAGATGGATCAGCGCGTGTTCGACCCACCCGTCGGGAGTGAACAAAATATACGGATCGTCGGGATGACTGCCTGCCGTGATATCGCGGAATGTGGTCTGGCCCGAAAGGCTTCCCTCGCCGCCGATAACCGATGTCGCGCGCTTGAACTCCTTGGTGTTGTCGGACATCGTCGCCAGGGCCTCCGCCCAGTAGCGCCCGGCCTGGACATCGAACCGGAGGCGGTACACGATCTTCTTTGCCTGTGACTCGTCCCGGAGAAAACGAATCATCCCGGTAAGGTGCCGAGCGCTCCGCTTCAGGTTCGCGTTCCCGATATCGGCGAACCGTGGGGCGACGAGGGCGATCATGACACCCAGGATGGCAATGACCACCGCGAGTTCGATGAGGGTAAAACCATCCAGTTGCGGATTGCGGGTTGCGGATCGCGAATTTTGGCTTTTTCTTTCAAACCGAAATTGTGATTCATTCGGCATTTATTGCATCTTCCAGCTTTCAATGTCGGCGTTATTGCCATCGCCTCCGGGCTCGTTGTCCGCGCCGTAGGAGATGATGTCGTATTCCCTGCCTTCGTTTCCCGGCGAGAGGTAGACGAAATCCTTGCCCCAGGGGTCCTTCGGAATGCGCGCCGGTTTCAGGTATCCGCCCTCGCGCCACTTGTCAGGGATGCGGCCGGACTCCGGCTTTTTGATCAATGCGTCGAACCCCTGGTCCGTCGTGGGGTAGAAACCGTTATCGAGCTTAAAGGCGTCCAGCGCGTCCTCAAGCGAGCGAACCTGCACCTTGGTCGCCTCAACCTTTGCTTTTTCCTCCTGCCCCAGGATCCTGGGCAATACCAGGCCGGCGAGCAGGCCGAGAATGATGACCACGACCATGATTTCGATGAGGGTAAAACCTTTCCGATTTTTCATAACAACCTCCGTAAAGCAGTTTGTGAACACAGATTAACGCGGATTTTAACTTTTATTTTTTTCACCTTACGCCTGAGCTCATCTGAAGGATCGGCAGCATGATCGCGATAACGATGAACCCGACGACCAGCCCCATCACGAGAATAATGATCGGCTCGAGCAGCGACATAAGCGCCGTGATGCGCGTTTCCACGGTGCGGTCGAAAGAATCGGAGATCTTGAGAAGCATCTTTTCGAGCTCTCCGCTCTTTTCCCCCACCGCCACCATCTGGATCACCACCGGAGGGAACAGGCCGCTTCTTCTCAGCGGATCGGCGATCGATTCACCCTCCCGCACGTTCTCCCGCGCCATATGGATCGCGTCGGCGAGCACGGTATTCCCGACCACGCTCTTTACGATATCGAGCGCCATAAGCGTCGGCACTCCGCTTTGGAGAAGCGTCCCGAGCGTGCGCGTGAAACGCGACACAGCGATCATCTTGATGAGATTGCCGAATACCGGGAACCGCAGGAGCCGCGCATCGAGCCAGGCCTTGCCGGTTGGCGTAGAGAAGTAACGTTGGAGATAGTAGCCGCTTCCTCCGAGGACGATCAGGATCGCCCACCACAGAGTCGAGAGGAACTTCACCACCCACAGCAAGGCAATGGTCATGAAGGGCAGCTGCTGTTTCATGTCCTCGAACATACCGACCACACGCGGCAGCACGAAGCTGAACAGGAAAAAAAGCACGCCCACGCCGATCACCGTCATGATCGCCGGGTACGCTAAGGCCGCAGCGAACTTGCCGCGGAATCTGACCTGCTCATCGAGAAAATCTGCCAGGCGATCCAGGGTTATCTCGAGGGTACCGCTCGCCTCGCCGGCGGATACCATATTGATGTAGAGCTGCGAAAAAGCCTTCGGGTTCGCCTTGAGCGCCTCCGCCAGCGATGCGCCTTCACGGACCGCGTCGCGGACCGACGAAAGCGCCGATTTCAAGGCCTGGGTCTCTTCCTGCTCAACGAGCACGGTGAGGGCATCCATGAGAGGAAGACCGGACGAGAGGAGCGTTGCAAGCTGGCGCGTTGCGTTTGCCAGGTTCCCGAGCCGTACCCTGCCGCTGAAAAGTCTAATCTCCCGCGACCCGCGCGCACGGAGGCCTCCGCCCTCGCGGATTTCGAGGACCACGATCCCGTCCTTTTTCAGCTTTGTCCGAACCGCCTTCAGGCCCTCTCCGTCCTGTACGCCGAAGACCTTCTTGCCCTGGCTGGTGACCCCTTTGTATTCGTAGACCGGCATAGTTCACAATCAAGCTCCAAGTTCAAGGTAAAACCATTAGTTCCCACACTCTGAACCCGGAACTCTATATTATACTTCTTTCTGCGTCACGCGCACAACCTCATCGACGGTGGTGATGCCCTGGAGTATTTTTTCCGCCCCGTCCTGGCGGAGCGTGCGCATGCCTTTTGCTACCGCGGCGGCCTTGATCGTCGCTGCGTCGGCGTTTTTCATAAGGAGCTGGCGGATTTCGTCATCCACCAGCAGAAGCTCGTAGATCGCCTTGCGGCCGAGATACCCCGTATGGAAGCAGGTATCGCAGCCCTTTGCGCGGTACACCGTCGCCCCCGCGGCAGCGATCCTGGTCTCGAGTTCCGTGATCTCTGCGAGCGTAATCGGATAGGGCTCCCGGCACTCGGTGCAGAGTACGCGCACAAGCCGCTGCGCCAGGATCGCCATCACGGACGAAGAGATCAAAAAGGGTTCGATCTTCATGTCGATCAATCTTGTCACGGCGCCGGCGGCGTCGTTCGTATGGAGCGTTGAGAACACGAGATGCCCGGTGAGGGCCGCCTGGATCGCGATCTCTGCGGTCTCGGAATCCCGGATCTCGCCCACGAGGATAACGTCCGGATCCTGCCGGAGCACGGAGCGGAGCCCCGCCGCGAAGGTGAGGTTGATCTTGGAGTTCACCTGAATCTGGCCGATGCCCTTGAGCTGGTACTCGATCGGGTCTTCGATCGTGATGATGTTCTTGTCCGGCGAATTGATCTTCGAGAGCGATGCGTAGAGCGTCGTGGTCTTACCGCTTCCCGTGGGACCCGTCACGAGGATGATCCCGTGCGGCCGGGTAATGAGCTCGTTGAACCGGTCGAGGTTATCGCCGGAGAACCCGATCTCCTCGAGCGGCAAAAGCGCGCTCTCGCGGTAAAGGAGCCGAAGCACGATGCGCTCGCCGAAACCCGTGGGCACGATCGAAACGCGGATATCGACGTCTTTGCCGCCGATCTTGATACGCATGCCGCCGTCCTGCGGAAGCCGTTTCTCGGCGATGTTCAGCTCAGACATAATTTTGACTCGCGAGGCGATGCTCGCCTGGTACCGCTTCTGGATGGTCAGGATGTTGTAGAGAATGCCGTCGATGCGGAACCGGGCGATCACATCCTTCTCAAAGGGCTCGATATGGATGTCGCTCGCGCGCTCGCGGATGGCCTGAGACAGGAGCGAGTTCACGAGGCGGATAATGGGCGCGTCGTCGGTGGCTTCGAGCAGGTCCGTCGGCTCATCAAGCTCGGCTGCGAGGAACGAGAGGTCCTCCTCCTCCATCTCCTGCGCCGTGTCCTCGGCCTTGTTCATGTCCTCGCTGTGGAGGAGGTTGACGGTATCAAGGATCTTTTCGGATGACGCGAGAACGAGCGAAACCTCGGCGCCGAAGAGCATGCGCAGATCGTCGACCGTGTTCAGGCCGAGCGGCTCGGACGTGGCGGCAATGACCGTGCCGTTGTCACGCCGGAGTGGAAGCACCACCGCTTTTTTCGCATAGGTGATCGGCAGCTTGAGCGCCACTTCCCGGTCAATGGCGCCGAAATCAGGAAGGTATGTCAGTCCGAGCTGAGCACCGAGCGCCTTGAGCACGTCGTCCTCGGTCACGAAGTTGAGCCGGACCAGGAGTGTGCCGATCCGGCCTCCCCGTTTTTTCTGGAGTTCGAGCGCCTTTTTGAGCCTCTCCGGGGAAAGCCCTGACTCGATGAGTATCTCACCGATCAGGCGTCTCACCGTACGACCTCCGGAGCAGGTTGTGTCGTGCCGGTGGGCGCGGATTGCTCAACTGCTGCGCTTCCGGTCGGTGCCGTCTCTAATGCCGGCACGGTTTGCGTTGTGCCGGCGGGGGCGGGTTGCTCAACTGCTGCGCTCCCGGTCGGTGCGGTCTCTAATGCCGGTGCGGTTTGCGTTGTGCCGGCGGGTTGCTCAACTGCTGCGCTCCCGGTCGGGGCGGTCTCTAATGCCGGCGCGGCAGCGCCCTGCGTTTCAACGGAGCCGGTCTTTTGATCAGGCTTCGGCTGCGACGGGGCCGGAATCACCGGCTCTTCGCTTTTTTTCTGAATGCCGTATTCCTCGCGAAATTTTTCCAGTGACTGATCCTTCCTGCGCGTGATGTCCTGGGCTTCCTGATCGTCTTTAATGATATAGGGCGTGATGAAGATCATGAGATCTGTTTTCTGGACCTGGGTCGACTTGAACTTGAACAGCCAGCCCAGGATCGGGATGTCGCCGAGGAGCGGCACCTTCGATGTCGAAGTCGTGACATTGTCGCGGATGAGCCCCCCGATCACCATGGTCTGCCGGTCTTTAACCACCACGGTCGTGCTTGCCGAACGCTTGCTGGTCGTGGGGCCGGCTTGGTTCGTCAGGGTGCCCGCGATCACATCCGAAATTTCCTGATTGATCTCGAGGCGGACGTTGTCATCCGAAGTGATCTGCGGCGTCAGAGACAGCTTGATGCCGACATCCTGCCGGTTGACCGTATTAAAAAGCGTCTGGCTGCCGGTGACCACATTCTGCGTCTGACCGGTGATGAAAGGCACGTTCTCGCCCACCATGATCTCGGCCTTCTGATTGTCCGTAGTCAGGATGTTCGGCGTGGAAAGCACGTTCACGTCTCCGTCCGTCTGGAGCGCGTGCAGGAGCGCGCCGATATTCAGAAACGTCTGGTTGTTGTACGTGAAGGTCCCCTTGATCGCGCCGACATTCAGACCGTTGAGGCCGGCCAGTCCCGCAGGCCCGTTCGCGACGAGCCCCCCGATATTCCCGAAATTCGTGCCTCCCAGGGCAGTCGTCGGCGAGTTCGCATCGATCGCCCTGGGCGCGTACAGAAATTCAAAGCCCAGCTCGCGCGCCTTGGTCAGGCTCATCTCGATGATCGCCGCTTCGACATAGACCTGGCGGCGTCGGATGTCGAGCTTCCGGATCACGTCCTTCATGGTCTCATAGTCGCCGGGCGATGCGACGATGATGAGCGAGTTGGTGGCCTTGTCCGCCGTGATGGTGACCTGTCCCTCGAGGATCGTTGACGGGCCGGCCATCTGGCGGGCAGCGGCGCCTCCGGCAGGAGGGACCGGCAGATGGGACACAAGCGCCGACATCACCTTGGCAAAATCCTCGGCGTTGGCGTGTTTGAGGTAGTAGACGTTGATCTTGCCCCTGCCTTCCGACGCGGGAACGTCGAGCGCGTGGATGAGGCTCTCCATTTTTTTGATATTGTATATCGAATCGGTGATGATGAGCGAGTTCGTGGCGGGATAGGCGATCAGGGATCCATCCTTACTCACCAGCTGCGTCAGGGTGCGGGCAATCTCATTGGGATTCACGTAGGTCAAGCGAATGAGCTTCGTAATGAACCCCTGGCCGCTGAAATCATCGTCCTTATAGACCCTGAGACCGCTCTGCCGGGCGGCGGCGGCAGGGATGATCCGGGTGACCATCCCGTCCTCAACAGCGGTAAAGCCCTTGATCTCAAGTGCCGAAAGGAACACCTGATAGGCCTCGTCCGGCGTGATCTTCGTCGGGGTCATAAGCGTCACTTTCCCGGCAACACGCTCATCGAGAACAAAGTTCCTGCGGGTCAGCGCGCTCATCACCTTGACCAGGGCAGCGATGTCTATGTTCGTAAAGTTCAGGGTAACGTAATTATCGCCCGCTTTGATTTTCTGAAGGTCGGCCTGTCCGGAAGGAGTGCCGGTGGGAGCGGATAAAAGATGAACGTCTTCGGCATACAGAACATTGGCGATAACAAGCCCCAAAATCAGCAGGGCCGCTGTTTTTTTCACTATGAGCCTCCGGAAAATAAATACGCCACAGGAACACAAAGATTATTCAAATTCTAAATCCGAAACTCGAAATACTAAACAATATCGAATGACCAATCCCAAATTTAGGATATTTGTATTTCTCCATTGTTTAGAGGGATTTCGTGCTTAGGATTTATTACTCCTCCGGGTCTCTGTGGCTGGGTTTAACGAATTTCGTAGTTCAGGGTTTGCCGCTGGCCGCCCCGGAGCAGGTCAATGGAGACGCTGCGCTCCTCTTTCAGGTTCTGGTACATCTGGAAGAACTTAGCGGGATCGTCCACGTCCTGGGAGTTGACTTTCTGGATCACGTCGCCGTTCTGCAGCCCTATCTTTTCATAAAGGCTGCCGGGTACGATTTCGCTGATGCGGAAGCCGACGGTTTTCCCCTGCTCCATATACGGCAACGCCCGCGCCTGCGTCAGCAGCTGACTGATGTTCTCGGTGCCCGCCGTGACCTCGCTTTTGTCAACTATCCATTTGCCCTCGGTGAGCTTCCGCACGCCGGGGCCGCCGCCGGGGTCGCGCCCTTGCCCCGCCTCGGCGTCCGCCGGGCGCCGGACCTCTGCCTCCAGCCGCTGCGCCGCCAGGCCGGCCTGGCGCTGCGCGAGCGCGGCCGGCTGCCCGATACCCTC